>ENA-OURQ01000600-OURQ01000600.1-human-gut-metagenome-genome-assembly--contig:-NODE-600-length-35135-cov-9.132554_pt1 | contig 35135 bp, 28 predicted proteins | sample MGYA00242105_ERZ508999 | MGnify/ENA primary metagenome ERZ508999 (study PRJEB26280, sample SAMEA2338771) | human gut metagenome | biome: human gut; feature: human-associated habitat; material: faeces...
CATTTTTTTTACATATAAAATGTTTAATTTTATATTATTTTATAGTATTATATATAGCGTAATATTAATACAATTATTGTAGAATGGAGTTTAGTATGAAAAATTCATTTAAAGAAAAGCATTTTTCCGTTTTTCTTATCCTAACATTGGTCTTTTCGCTTTTTTCAATTAATCCTTATAGAATCGAAAAAATTTATGGAGATACAGATTCTAATGTCCACGTTGTGTATCAGGCACATAGCCAGAATATCGGATGGCAGGATTCAGTCTCTGACGGAACACTTGCAGGAACAACAGGTAAAAACCTGCAATTAGAGGCTCTTAATATTAGCCTGCAAGGTATTTCCGGTGATATCCAGTACAGAAGTTATGTTGATGGTTCAGGCTGGCAATCATATGTTTCTAACGGTGCAACTACTGGTACAACCGGAAAACATAAGCGTATTATGGCCATACAGATTTCTCTAAAAGGGGAAGTAAACGAAAAGTATGACTTATATTATCAGATACATAAATCAAATGTCGGATGGATGGGCTGGGTTCCTGCCGGTAATGAAGCAGGTACAAGCTGTATCAATAATAAGATTGAAGCAATACAGATTATGCTCGTTCCAAAAGGAAGTCCCGCACCGTCTAATTTACCCTCAACTGTAGCGCAGGCTCCAACTGTATACTATAGTGCTCATGTATCTGATATAGGCTGGCAGGACTATGCATATGATGAAGGTGTCTCAGGTACTACATCAAAGAATCTAAAACTAGAAGCTGCCAGAATGAAATTATCTACCAAATCATTTGGTATTCAATATTCTCTTCATGTTGAAAAAGAAGGCTGGCAGGATTATGTATCAGACGATGCAATCGCAGGTACTACCGGAAAAGCGCGTAAAACTTTTGGATTACGGATAAGGCTGACCGGTTATCAGTCAGCTAATTATAGCGTATATTACAGAACTTATAACGCTTCTGGCGGCTGGGGACCATGGGTATGTGATGGTGCCATATCAGGAAGTGATAAAGAATGCTATATGCTTGAAGCATATCAGGTAATTATTATCAAAAAGGGAGCAGCTGCTCCTGCATCTTATACACCGGTTCCATCTCTTGATCCAATAATTCTTAATTATAGTACTCATATTCAGACTTATGGCTGGCAGAATGCTGTATCTAATGGTGTTATTTCAGGTACTACCGGTCAGGCTAAACGTGTTGAAGCTCTCCAGATGTCTATATCCGGTGTGCCAACTTCAAAACTCGGAATAAGATACAGTACTCATGTACAAAGCATAGGATGGCAGGGTTGGAAATCGAATGGTAAATATGCCGGCACTACCGGTCAGGCTAAACGTATTGAAGCCATCAAAATCAAATTAACAGGCAGCGAAGCATCTAAATACGATATATATTATCGTGTACATTCGCAGACACTAGGTTGGCTAGGCTGGGCAAGCAATGGTAGCATAGCCGGTACTACCGGATTAAAATATCGTGTTGAAGCCATCCAGGTTATGATTGTTGCTAAAGGTGATCCTGCACCAGGTTCTACAAGAAAACCATATGTTACGGCTACATATAAAGGTATTGATGTTTCTCATCATCAGGGTAACTCTATTGATTGGAAGCAAGTAGCTGCTGCCGGTTATTATTTTGCAATGATTCGTGTACAAAATGGAACATCGGCTGATAGGCATTTCAGTACAAACATTGAAAAAGCTAATCTGGCAGGACTTAAAATAGGTGCTTACAGCTATTCACTTGCTACAAATGTAAAAGAAGCTGAAAAAGAGGCAAAAAGCATAATTTCTAAGCTAAGAGGCATGAATATCTCTTATCCAGTAGTATACGATATTGAAGACGAGTGCCAAAAAAATCTTTCTACAACAGAACGTACTAACATGGTTCTTGCATTCAAGAGAATTATAGAAGCTAACGGATATGACTTTTTATTATATGCTAATAAGGATTGGATGGAAAATTATCTTGATTATAATCGTTTAAATAAAGCTGGCGTAGAGCTATGGTTTGCCAGATATAGCAATTTTGATGAAGGATTTGAACATCCCGGCAATGGTAGTAAAATTAAATTTCCAGCAAGCATGGTAAAAATATGGCAATATTCTGAAACTGGTTCCGTTCCTGGTATTTCAGGCAATGTTGATTTAGATGTTTCTTATAAAGCATATTAAATACGGATAGATATTTATCAGAAGAGAAATTACTTATGCGAATTTCTCTTCTCTTATTTTCACAATTATACTGGAATCGAGGATAGTATGAAAAAATATAAAGTTATTAAATCTGATTTTTTATCACCTGAAGATATTGATATTATTAACAACATTAAACATATAGCTGAAATATCCGATAATACGACTTATGATGTATATTTAGGAGATGATTCAGTTACTTCTGTTTCTAAGCTTCCACCTGCTTATTTATGTTCTTGTGACAATCATTTCGCAGGATACCTGACAGTGTTCTTTTCATCCGAGAATGACATTAATCTCTATGCCTGTGTTCTGCCAGACTACCGAAATCAAGGGATATTCTCATCTATCTTAAACGAAGTAACTAATGATATTAAAAATGCAGGTATTAACCCTGAGTGCATATATTTTCCAATCAATAAATTTATCAATTTATCAGATACTTTGACTAATATTACTTCTGATACTATGCCAGATAGTATGTCAAATTCTCCATCAGATGCTGCCATACATTATCTTGCTAAACGTAATTATTCAATAGCACATATTGAATATAAAATGTGTTATTATTTTAATTCGTCTAATTCTGAGAGTAATAACAATTCTAATGCCTTTAATAATCTGTCTGATTGTCCACTTGAGTTACTTACCAGAGATTATGATGAACATACCTCGGAATTTACTTTCTGGATTAGCGATGATTATATCGGTGGCTGTATGATTTATAAATATAACGATAAGTCATTGTGTATATTTGATTATGAAATAGAATCCTCAAAACGTGGTAATGGTTATGGTAAATATGGTTTAAAATTAATTCTTAATTATCTTGCCAAAGATAATTATAACGTTGTCTCACTCCACGTTTCAAATGCAAACAAAAAAGCCTGCAGCTTATATAAAGGCTGTGGCTTTATAATTGAGGAAGAAGTTGATTACTATAGTCTATAGTAATCAACTTCTTATCTTGTATGATTTATTAATCAAATCCAATATTAATTCAACATATATACCGATGGATAATAGCTAAATACTGCTTTGCCAAGTATCTTATCTTCCTTAACAAAATTTGTTGTATGCCAGAAACGTGAGTCCTTAGAATTATTCCTGTTGTCTCCCATTACAAAATAACTGCCCTCCGGCACAAGAGTTTTTGCAAAATCACCTGATGAATCTGCACTTCCACCTTCGAAATAAACATAGTTCTCTTCTATAGGCTCATCATTGATGTAGACAATTCCATCTCTCACCTCAACATATTCTCCTGGAAGTCCGATTACTCTTTTAACATAATTCTCTTTTTCATTTTCTGGATATTTGAATATTATAATATCTCCACGTTTTGGCTCTGAGAATACATATGCCAATCTGAACCCTATCATTCTGCTCTTCTTATGAATAGTCTGTTCCATAGAACCTGTAGGTACGGTTGCATTAATTATAATAAAATTATTAATTACTAATGCTATGACAACCGCTAACAACACAAGTCTTATGAAACTGAAAATTTCTTTTTTAACATCTATCTTCTCAGGCTTCTTACGTTTCTTATCGTTAAACCTGTTCGAATTAACAATATCATCTGTCTCATCATCGCCCCAATAGATTATCTCAATATCATCATTATGGTCGTAAGTCACTAAGTCTCACCTCGCAGCTATCAACATAACCATCGTTGTCAGCATTTTATTCTTATAATGCCTTCTTAATTGCGGCCATAAGTTCATCATATGTCTCATATGCAGGTAACTGTGGATATTCAGCCTTAATTGCATCTGTACTCTTGAATAAGAAACCAGCCTTACTTGCTAAAATCATACCTAAGTCATTATGACTGTCACCACTTGCTATAGTATCATATCCGATAGACTGCAGTGCCTTAACTGTTGTAAGTTTAGACTGTTCACAACGCATCTTAAAGCCTGTGATTTCTCCGTTATCTGCAACTACTAATTCGTTACAGAAGATTGTAGGATAACCGAGTTTCTTCATTAATGGTCCTGCAAACTGTGAAAATGTATCACTAATAATTATTACCTGTGTTAAGCTTCTTAATTCATCTAAGAATTCTTTTGCTCCAGGAATTGGATCAATTTTCTCAATTGTCTCCTGAATCTCTTTTAAGCCTAAGCCATGCTGTCTTAAAATATCAAGTCTGAAATTCATTAATTTATCATAATCAGGCTCATCTCTTGTAGTTCTCTTTAATTCTGGTATTCCTGTTGCCTCACTGAATGCAATCCATATCTCAGGTACTAATACGCCCTCTAAATCTAAACATACAATATTCATATCTTAATCTCCATTTCTTTATCTTAGTTATATTAAACAGTTACCTGACTGCTATCTTTATATTATAGAATATGATGTTAATGTCTGCAAGCATTTATTTTGTAGATAATGTCACATTTTTCTTGTAGTATAACCTCATAACAAAAGTGAGACCTTTCCTAAAAGCCTCACTTTTATTTTTCTTCGATATATTATTCTATACTACTTTGTTAAATTCTAAGTATCAAACCTGCCCTACAGATTAGTGTAACCCATCAGACTATAGTCGACTGCCTTAGCTGCTTCACGTCCCTCGTGAATTGCCCATACGACTAATGACTGGCCTCTATGCATATCACCTGCTGTAAATACATTCTTAACTGAAGTAGCATATGAATCAGGATTACCTGTCTTAACATTAGTTCTTTCATTAACGTCAACACCAAATGCTTTTGTAACGTAGCTTTCACTTCCTAAGAATCCTGCTGCAATAAGAACGATATCCACATCGACTTCGTATTCACTTCCAGGTATTTCCATCATCTGGAATCTTCCTGTCTTAGCATCTTTCTTGCTCTCTAATTTCACAAGTTTGGCCTTACACAGATTACCTTTCTTATCTGCGATAAATTCCTTAACAGTTGTGCAATATACTCTTGGATCGTGACCAAATACTGCGATTGCTTCTTCCTGACCATAATCTGTCTTGCAGACTCTTGGCCATTCAGGCCATGGATTATTAGCTGCTCTTTCATCAGGTGCTTTTGGCATCATTTCTAACTGTAATACACTTTTTGCACCTAACCTTATTGATGTTCCGACACAGTCATTACCTGTATCACCACCACCTATAACCATTACATTTTTACCCTTTGTGGAAATAAATGCATTATCCTTGAATTCACTGTCAAGCAGACTCTTTGTTGTAGCTTTAAGGAAATCAACTGCAAAATATATTCCATTAGCTTCACGTCCCGGTGCTTTAATATCTCTTGGATTAGAGGCACCACAAGCAAGAATTACTCTGTCGTATTCTTTGAGTAATTTATCAGCTTTGATATCTTTACCGACATTTACTCCTGTGATAAATTCTACTCCTTCTTCTTTCATAATATTTATCTTACGCTCAATGTATTTCTTCTCTAATTTCATGTTAGGAATACCATACATTAAAAGTCCGCCCGGTCTGTCTGAACGTTCATATACTGTTACGCTATGACCTCTCTGGTTAAGCTGGTCTGCTGCTGCAAGTCCTGATGGTCCTGAACCGATAATTGCAACTTTCTTGCCTGTTCTTACTTTAGGAACATTAGCTTTAGCAAAGCCTTCTTCGTATGCATTTTCTATTATTGCAAGTTCATTCTGTCTTGTACATACCGGTTCGCCACCTAAGTTACAGGTGCAGGCTTTCTCACAGAGTGCAGGACATACACGTCCTGTAAACTCTGGAAAATTATTAGTCTTATGAAGTCTGTGATATGCCTGTTTCCAATTACCGTTGAATAACAAATCATTCCATTCAGGTACTAAATTATTAAGAGGACAGCCTGATGCCATACCTCCAATCATCATTCCTGCCTGACAGAAAGGCACGCCACAGTCCATACATCTTGCACCCTGTAATCTCTGTTTTTCCTTAGAAAGTGGTGTATGAAATTCGTTAAAGTTCTTTATTCTTTCTTTTGGTGAGACAGCTACACTGTCTTCACGTTCATAATCCATAAATCCTGTTGGTTTTCCCATGTCGTGACTCCTTTCTAGTTCTTTGTCATAGCATAAAATGCTTCAATCTGTGCCTGCTCGCTGCTAAGACCTTTTTCTTCCATCTGGACAATAGCCATAAGCATCTTATTGTAATCATGAGGAATTATCTTCTTAAACTTAGGTAAATATTCTCCAAAGTTATCAAGAATCATCTTACCTTTTTCTGAATTAGTATATTTAACATGGTCGGAAATCATTTGCTTTAAGTCCATAACATCATATTTAGATGTTACTTCGCTTGCTGATACTAATTCTTTATTAAGTTTTGTATAAAGATCTCTGTCCTCATCAAGAACATATGCGATACCGCCACTCATACCTGCTGCAAAGTTTTTACCTGTTTTGCCAAGGATAACAACTCTGCCACCTGTCATATATTCACAACCATGTTCTCCGACTCCCTCTACAACTGCTATTGCACCAGAGTTACGAACACAGAATCTTTCGCCTGCTACACCATTTATATATGCTTTACCACTTGTAGCACCATATAATGCAACGTTACCAATTATGATATTTTCATCCTGTTTGTACTTAATTCCCTTTGGTGGATATACGATAAGTTTACCACCTGATAATCCTTTACCAAAATAGTCATTACTGTCGCCTGTAAGTTCAAGTGTAAGTCCCTTCGGAATAAATGCACCAAAGCTCTGGCCGCCTGCACCCTTACATTTTACGATAAATGTATCATCATCTAATACATTGTCACCATATTTCTTAGTTATCTCAGAACCAAAGATTGTACCAAATGAACGGTCTGTATTAGTAACATCTACCTCTATGCTGCGTTTCTGTTTCTTATCAAGAGCAGGTAATAATTTCTTACATAAGACTTTCTCATCAAGTGTCTTTTCAAGCTCGAAATTAAATACATTTTTTTCATTATATTTAACAGGTTCATGCGTAAATTCATTAGCAAGTATTCTTGTTAAATCAACTTTGCCTGCATTAATTGATTTGGCTTCAGTTTTAGCTTTTAATAAATCTGAACGTCCAACTAACTCGTCAACTGTTCTGACACCGAGTTTAGCCATATATTCTCTTAATTCCTGAGCAATGAATTTCATAAAGTTAACTACATATTCAGGTTTACCTTTGAAACGTTTTCTAAGTTCAGGATTCTGTGTAGCCACACCTACAGGACATGTATCTAAGTTACAGACCCTCATCATTACACAGCCCATTGTTACAAGAGGTGCTGTTGCAAATCCGAATTCTTCTGCGCCAAGCATTGCAGCTATAGCTACATCACGGCCACTCATAAGTTTACCATCCGTTTCAACTATAACTTTATTACGAAGTCCGTTTGCAATTAATGTCTGGTGCGCTTCTGCAAGTCCAAGTTCCCAAGGAAGCCCTGCATTATAGATTGAGTTACGTGGTGCTGCACCTGTACCTCCGTCATAACCTGAGATAAGTATTACCTGTGCGCCTGCTTTTGCAACACCTGCTGCTACAGTACCAACACCTGCTTCTGATACAAGTTTTACGGAAATTCTCGCATCTTTATTAGCATTTTTGCAATCGTAGATAAGCTGTGCCAAATCTTCGATTGAATAAATGTCGTGATGAGGTGGTGGTGAAATAAGGCTCACACCTGGTGTTGAATGTCTGGTTTTGGCAATCCAAGGATATACTTTCTTACCTGGTAAATGTCCACCTTCGCCTGGCTTAGCTCCCTGTGCCATCTTAATCTGAATCTCTTTAGCACTTACAAGATATTTAGATGTAACACCAAATCTTCCTGATGCAACCTGCTTAATTGCTGAACATTTATTTATCTTATCATTTACCGTATCAAGTCTCTCAAGACTTTCTCCGCCTTCACCACTGTTAGATTTACCATGAATCATATTCATCGCAATTGCCATTGTCTCATGTGCTTCTTCTGATATAGAACCATAAGACATGGCACCTGTCTTAAATCTCTTCACAATGCTGTCTACACTTTCGACCTCGTCAATCGGAATACCTTTTTCAGGATAATTGAAATCGATAAGTCCTCTTATGTGAACAGGATTAAGTTCTTCATCTATCATATGTGTGTACTGTTTAAACAAATCATAATTGCCTGTCCATGTGGACTGCTGTAACAGATGAATTGTCTGAGGATTATATAAATGCTCCTCTTTATTACTTCTGAACTTATGACTTCCGCTGCTCTCTAATGTAAGGTCATTAGCAAGTCCTAATGGATCAAATGCTTTAGAATGACGGCTGTCTACCTGTTCTTCTATATCTTTAAGTGTTATACCGCCTATACGGCTTACTGTGTTAGTGAAGTATTTATTAATCACATCTTCGCTTATACCTACTACCTCGAATATCTGTGAACCCTGATATGACTGAATTGTAGATATACCCATTTTAGAAGCAATCTTAACGATACCATGGAGAACTGCTGAATTGTAATCATTTACTGCGGCATAGTAATCTTTATCAAGCATATCATTATCAATAAGATATTTTATTGAATCCTGTGCTAAATATGGGTTAATTGCTGAAGCACCATAACCTAATAATGTAGCAAAATGATGTACTTCTCTTGGTTCACCACTCTCTAATATAATTGCAAGGCTTGTTCTCTTCTTAGTTACGACAAGATGCTGATGAAGTGCTGATACTGCAAGCAATGAAGGTATTGCAACATGGTTCTCATCAACTCCTCTGTCTGAAAGAATGAGGATATTAGCTCCGTCTTTATGCGCTCTGTCTGCTTCTACGAATAAATGGTCGATTGCTTTTTCAAGTGAAGTATTCTTATAGTAAATGATTGGAATTACTTCTACTTTGAAGCCTGACACATTCATATTCTTAATCTTTAATAAGTCTGTACTTGTAAGAATTGGATTCTTAACTTTAAGTACCTGACAGTTCTCAGGCTGCTCTTCAAGGATATTACCATGCTCACCGATATATACTGTAGTTGATGTAACTACCTCTTCACGAATCGCATCTATTGGTGGATTGGTTACCTGTGCGAATAGCTGTTTAAAATAGTTAAATAATGGCTGTACCCTGTCAGATAATACTGCAAGTGGTTTATCACAACCCATTGCTGAAATTGGCTCTGAACCAGTCTTTGCCATTGGGAGAATTGATGTCATAAGCTCTTCATATGTGTAACCGAAAGCTTTCTGTAATCTCTTTCTTTCATCTGTAGAATACTCTTCTACTTTCTTATTAGGTATCTTTAAATCTTTAAGTTTGATAAGGTTATTATCAAGCCATTCACCATATGGCTGCCTTGATGCATATTTTTCTTTGATTTCATCATCATCTATAATTCTTCCCTTAACCGTATCTACGAGAAGCATTTTACCTGGATGTAAACGTTCCTTAGCTATAATCGTAGTTGGGTCTACATCTAATACGCCGACTTCTGATGAAAGCACTAATGTATCATCATCTGTGATGTAATAACGTGATGGTCTGAGACCGTTTCTGTCAAGTACAGCTCCCATAATATCACCGTCAGAGAAAAGTATTGATGCCGGTCCATCCCATGGTTCCATCATAGTTGCATAATACTGATAGAAATCTCTTCTTGCCTGACTTAATGTATGGTTATTATCCCAAGGTTCAGGAATGGTAATCATTACTGCAAGGGGAAGCTCCATACCACTCATCACTAAGAATTCAAGTGTATTATCAAGCTGTGCTGAATCTGAACCCTCCGGATTAACAACAGGGATAACCTTGTGCATCTCGCCTTTAAGATATTCAGAATTCATTGTTTCTTCACGTGCCAACATATTATCAGCATTTCCACGAATTGTATTAATCTCACCGTTATGAACCATTAATCTGTTGGGATGTGCTCTCTGCCAGCTTGGGTTTGTATTCGTACTAAATCTTGAATGTACCATTGCAATTGCTGATTCATAATCTTTATCCTGTAAGTCTTCAAAGAATAATCTTAACTGGCCTACTAAGAACATACCTTTATATACAATAGTTCTGCTTGATAATGAAACTACATAAGTATTATCATTACTCTGTTCAAATACACGTCTTGCAACGTATAACTTTCTATCGAAATCAAGTCCTTTTCTAACATCCTCAGGTTTCTTTACAAAGCCCTGCATAATGTATGGCATACATTCTATTGCTTTTGTACCTAGTACATCCGGCTTTGTAGGAACTTCTCTCCAGCCTAAGAACTCAAGTCCCTCTTTTTCCACGATAATTTCAAACATCTTCTTAGCCTGATTTCTCTTAAGTTCGTCCTGTGGGAAGAAGAACATACCAATGCCATATTCTCGTTCTGAGCCTAAAAAAATACCGAGGGACTTAACCGCTTTGCTAAAGAACTTGTGTGAAATCTGTAATAAGATTCCTACACCGTCTCCGGTTTTTCCCTCGGCATCTTTGCCTGCTCTATGTTCTAAATTTTCAACTATCTTTAATGCGTTCTCAACTGTTGCATGTGTCTTCTTACCTTTAATGTTGACCACTGCACCAATACCGCAATTATCGTGCTCAAACTGTGGATTGTATAATCCATTGTCTTCTGCACTCTTGAATAATTCATTTTGATTCATGTGCAATTCCTTCCTTATTCAGTTTTTATTCCTAGATGAGTGACTCTAGATGTTAATTTATGTTTGCTACTATACTACAATGTTTTTCATTTGTAAATAAGAATTTTAAGATAAATTGTCAGACAGTTTTTGTTATTTATACAATTTTCAAAATTGTGTATACATTTTCCCTCTTCATAATCCAAACCTTTACATCTGTTTTCTATCGAATACCACTTTAATCTCTGTACCAATTCCTGCTTCACTCTCTACATATATCTTAGCACCTTTATGTTGTGCAACTATATGTTTAACAATGGCCAGTCCAAGTCCTGTACCGCCTGTTGATTTCGAACGGCTCTTGTCTACACGATAGAATCTTTCAAATATTCTCTCCTGATATTCTTTAGGTATTCCAATTCCCGTATCTTTAACAGATACAACTGACTTGTTATCATCCATATATGTTGAAACTGTAACTGTACCATTTTCATTATTATATCTTATCGCATTATCACACAGGTTATAGATTAATTCTTCCATCATCTGCTTGTTAGCACATACGAGTGCATCTTCGCCCTCCCATTTTATGCTTACCTTTCTCTTCTGTGCATTGAGTTTAAGCATCTCTACGCAATCCTGTGCCGTTATTCTTAAATTCATATTTTCATACTGGACATCTCTGTCTGACGTATCTAACTCTGATAATCTTATTATGTCATTAATAAGTGATAACAGTCTGTTAGAACTTTTATGAATCTCCCCTGCGAATCTTACGACATCATCACTGTCAGCCATTCCATTTTCAATTAATTCGGAATATCCTGAAATTGATGTCAGTGGTGTCTTCAATTCATGTGATACATTTGCAGTAAAGTCCTGTCTCATATGTGCATTCTTAACAATGTCCTCATGCTGCTTCTGGATTGTGTTAAGAAATGGTTTTAATTCCTTATAAGTCGAAATATCTGAACATCTGTCCATATTATCTGCCATCATCTCTATAGGCCGCATTAAACTCTTTGTCAGAAAATGTGATAAAATAATGCAGAATACTAATAGAACTGCTGCTATAACCGCAATTATCGGAAATGATGACCTGTATATATTGTAAATGCTGCTTGCCTCTTTAGCAACTCTTAAAACCGAACCATTATCTATTTGCACAGCATAATAAAAGGTGCTTTTATCCATCGTCTTAGACTCTCTTACAGCCTTTCCTTCACCTTTCTTAAATGCCTGTTCAACCTCAGGCCTTGTGCTATGATTATCCATTCCTCCGATGTCAGCATTCGTGTCGAATTCGACTGTTCCATCAGATCTTATGAGTGTTATTCTAAGCTCATCTCTTAATGTTAACTCCTTATCATTTTCCATATTCTTATATGAAGCAGAATCAATTATAACGTGTGCATATGTCTTTAAACTATCCATTACTTCTTTCTTGAATAACTCGTAGAATACCATTGAAGTAGTGGCAACCGTAAAACCTATCGCAAGAATTGCAATCAACAAAAACTGTATATTAATCTTCTTTTTCATTCTAACATATAACCTACATTTCTAATGGTCTTGATTCTGCTTCCTGAATCTTTTAATTTCTGTCTGAGTGTCTTGATATGAACATCTAAAGTTCTTGATTCACCTTCATAATCAAGGCTCCATATTCTGTCCATAATAATATCTCTCTTTAACACGATTCCCTGATTCTGGATTAATAATTTCAAAAGCTCGTATTCTTTGTAAGTCAGTTCACATGGCTCATCACCTACATACACCATATGTTTTTCACCGTCCACAAATATATCTCCGACCGACAGGAACTTATCATCTTCCATTCCCTTACTACGTCTTAATATTGCTTTTACTCTTGAAATAAGCTCCATTACACCAAATGGCTTAGTAAGGTAATCATCAGCTCCCATATCAAGCCCTTTAACTTTATCAATCTCAGTAGTCTTAGCTGTAACCATAATCACAGGTATCTTCTTAGTCTCCGGAACACTTCTTACCTTCTTTAGGATTTCTAGACCATCCTCATCAGGCAACATTATATCTAACAGAATTAAATCAGGATTTTTCTCTGCTAGTTTCTTATAGAATGATTTTGCACAATCGAATTCCATAACCGTATGTCCGCTGTTTTTCAATGCAAATGCTTCTATTTCACTAATATTTTTATCGTCTTCAACAATATATATTAATGCCATTTCACCATTTCCTTTCTTTGTACATTCAGGCAATTGCCTATTTTTTATCTGATTATAAACTATATATTTTAATTCTATATTCAGCTAATGTAAAATCTGTGTAAAATTTGCAGTCTTTAAGTTTATTTCTCAACTTTTATGTTTATTTATTGAGTTAATTTTTACCGACTATTCTGATACTTTATTTTATCTGCTATTCTGATACTTTATTTTATCTGCTATTCTAATTCTTTATTTACTGCAATGCTTTTATTTTTCTTTTCGCTCTGATTTTTTACCATATTTAACATATATATAACTCATCATTGCAACCATACATATTAAGCCTGCCACTAATCCGATGATACCGTTCTTAAATAAGCCTGATACTAAAAATCCCACGAAACTGCATGCAGCTACAAGTAATGCATATGGCATCTGCGTTGAAACATGGTCTATATGCTTACAGTCAGCACCTGCTGATGAAAGTATCGTCGTATCTGAAATAGGTGATATATGGTCACCACATACTGCTCCTGACAGAATCGATGCCACACATATTACAAGCATATTGCCATTTCCAAATACTGCTATGGCAATTGGAATGAGTATACCAAATGTACCCCATGATGTTCCTGTTGCAAAAGCAAGTCCTACAGAAATCAAGTAGAATAACATAGGTAACAATCCACCTACTGCTGATTCCGTATTTACCACGCTGCTTACAAAACCACCGATATTAAGGTAGTCATCACTACATACTCCTGATAATGTCCACGCCATACACAGAATTAATATTGCCGGTGTCATTGCTTTAAAACCATTCGTAAAACTGCTGCAAAAATCACTAAAGCTTATTACTTTACGTGGCACATAGAGTAAAAATGTGAAGATAATCGTAAAGAACGAACCAAGCACAAGTGCTCTTGATGAACTGCAATTAGCAAATGCATCTACAACACTTTCGCCCTTAAATAAACCACCTGTATATAACATAGCTACAATACACGAAACTATAAGAAATACAATTGGAAGAACTAAATCTTTAACCTTACCATTTCCGACAACTTCTATCTCTTCTGAACTACCATTTTTCTCTTCTTTGTCCACTTCCTCGTACTTCTTCATTTTAGCGAAATCTATTCCTGTAATTATAATGAACAACACAAATATAACGGTAAATATTGCATACATATTGTAAGGAATTGTCCTTAAAAATAATGAAAAACCATCTATCTTACTATCATTAGGTAATGATGAACCAACTGCCGCCGCCCAGCTTGATATTGGTGCGATTATACATATAGGTGCTGCTGTCGCATCAATTATATATGCCAGCTTTGCTCTCGTAACTTTATATCTGTCAGTAACAGGTCTCATTACAGTTCCAACTGTAAGACAGTTAAAATAATCATCTACAAATATAAGTGCACCCAGACAGCTTGTTGCAAGCAATGCTCCACGTTTACTTTTAATAGTCTTAGTTGCCCAGTTTCCATAGGCTTTAGATGCCCCTGAGCTTGTAATTAGCGCAACGATTATACCAATCAACACGAGGAAGATAAGTATATCCACATTTGCTCCGATTTTTTCGTCCATAATATCAAATGTTATCTCTACACCCTTTATGACATTGAAATCTGTATAAAATAATGCTCCGGTAATAATACCAAGCATTAATGATATATAGACCTCCTTCGTCCATAATGCCAATATGATGGCAATAACCGGTGGCAGCAATGCCCAAAATGTTCCCTGCATTAAACCTATCCTTTCTGTAAAAAATGCCTGAACATTACTGCACAGACATTTTATATAATTACAATTTTTCTATTACTTCTTCAAACGGTCTTATGTGTTTGAAATCATCCATATATAATCCTTTCGGTAATCTGTCATCACTAAGTATCTCCTTAGCAAACTCAATATCCGAAAATGTTATCATTACTATCTTCGGATTATCATAAGGTATCATGCTTCTCTCTTCTTCATCATATTCATTGACAATATTATTGACCGCTTCGATCTTAACAAAATCATCATCACGTCTAAACTGCACTTCACGTTCAGATACTACATAAGTCTTAATATTTTCTGAATAAGTTAATGTCTTAAACAAGTCAATACCAAACTTCTCATTGCCTAATAACAACAATCTATTCATAATTCTTCCCTTCTGCCTGATATTTTTTAAACACCTTGATATTATAACATTTTACCGATTATTTGCAAGGCTATTCTAATTTTTAGCTGCGGCAATTTTTTCTGCTAACTCTTCTAAATAAACCCATCTGTCCATTTTCTCTTCTAGCAGAGCTTCTGCCTGCTCTTTTTCTTTTGTTAATTCACCTAATTTCACGAAATCAGTTGCATTACTTTCAATTTCCTTTTCTAAGTTACTGATTTTATCCTCTAACTCACTTACTTCACTTTCTATCGTATCATATTCACGTTGTTCCTTATATGAGAACCTTGGCTTACGATTAGTATTTCTGTCAGACGAAGCAGAACCATTCTTAGTGCTATCTTCGCCACCTTTTGTAACTTTTGACTTTTCATTACCTTTTAGTGAAACAACATTCTTATTCTTTCCACTGCTTTTTATTCCTGTTAAAGCATTTTCCCCCACTTCAACCTCATGCATTTCTTTTCTTAATACATAATCACTATAACCACCCTCGTACTGGTTAATAACTCCGTTACCCTCAAATGCAAATATTCTCTTAACTGTTCTGTCTAAGAAGTATCTGTCATGTGATACCTCTATTACAATTCCATTAAATTTATCTAAATAATCTTCTAATATTGTAAGTGTCGTAATGTCCAAATCATTAGTAGGCTCATCTAATATAAGAACATTTGGTGCTTCCATAAGAACTCTTAAGAGATTAAGTCTTCGTTTCTCACCACCTGATAACTTTCCGATAAGACTATATTGCTTCTCAGGAGTAAATAAGAATTTCTCTAACATCTGCGATGCTGTTACTGTTCCGTCAACAGTTTTGACATATTCAGCAGTTTCTTTAATGTAGTCTATTACTCTTATCGCAGGATTCATATAGGCAATTCCTGCCGACTCATCATTTTCTATCTCCTGTGAATAATATCCTATCTTAACTGTCTGTCCGACAACTAATTCTCCGCTATCCGGCTCAATTCTTCTAGCAATTATCTTCATTAATGTTGTCTTGCCACAACCATTATCTCCTATGAAGCCAATTCTGTCATTCTTAAGGAAAATGTAACTAAAATCTTTAAATAGGACTTTATCACCATAGGCCTTAGAAATATTATGAAGTTCTACTGTGGTTCTTCCTAATCTTGATGATACGGAGCTCATCTCAACATTCTCCACCTCAGTCGGCGACTTCATATTTTTTAATTCTTCATATCTTTCTATTCTGGCTTTCTGCTTCGTAGAACGCGCCCTTGCGCCTCTCATAATCCACTCTAATTCATTTCTAAGGATAGATTTTCTCTTCCTGTCACTTGCAAGAAGCATATCTTCCCTTTCAGATTTTAACTTAAGGAAACCTGAATAGTTAGCCTGATAACTGTAGATTTTACCTTTATCGATTTCAACAATCCTGTTCGTTACACTATCAAGAAAATATCTGTCATGCGTAACCATAATAATCGCACCTCGATAAGCCTTGAGATAATCCTCTAACCAGCCTGACATTTCATTATCTAAATGGTTAGTAGGCTCGTCTAAAATAAGAATATCTGCTTTTGATAACAATGTAGATACCAAAGCAACTTTCTTTCTCTGACCTCCTGATAAAGTCGATGTAACCGCATTAAAATCATTTACTCCAAGTTTCATAAGCATTGTCTTAGCATTACTCTCTATATCCCATTCTGACTCGACTTTAGATATATTCTGTCTTAATATACTCTCCATTATCGTCTCATTTTCTTTAAATTCAGGGTTCTGTGGCAGGTATCTTATCACAATATTATTAGCCTTAGTAATGCTTCCCTCATCTGCTTCTTCATATCCTGCAATAATCTTAAGTAATGTAGACTTTCCTGTTCCGTTTATTCCTATTACTCCGACTTTCTCATTCTCCTGCAGATAAAATGATACTCCATCAAGTAACGGTGTATCTGCAAATGTCTTTTTTATATTATCAACTGATAGAATATTCATTGTATTTCTCCATTTCTATGTATTTTCTCATAATTAATCCGTCGATCAAAACTATATAATACCAACTTCAACAGCCACAAATTCTTTTACTTTAGAACATATGTAATTTCAACAGTATTATAATTATATATCCCAGCTTTTTTAACACTATATCCCATAATATCATATTTTGTCTTAAATGTTAATTTTTCTTATGCATTTGTCGATATGTTATATATGATTTCATCTAGAGATTGGAGAGAATTTATGAAAATTGATAGAAATACTTCCACCATTGTATCTGATACAACTAATCAGAATAATGTAAATAAGAAAAAAGATACTACTGCTAATACATCTGATACTAAGGATACAGCCTCTGCAAGAGATAATGGCTCAATATTTGCAGGCGACTTAAACCTTGGTTCTGACATTGATAATAAGCGCAGGGAAGCACAGAATATTGCCCTTAATATTTTGGAAAATGCATTTAAAAGTGATAAGAAAATAGATGATGAAATTGAATCAAGAAATAATCATGTCAAAGAATTAAATGACCAGATTAACGAAGCAAATGATATGATTAACAATATTAATAAAGAGATGGACATTATCAAAAAAGGGTATAACATCGATGATGCCAGCGAAGAACAGGCTGACTATAAATTATTATTAAAAGAGAAAAATTCCCTTAGTAATTCTGAAATAACCCTGTCAGATGAAGAACAGGAACGCCTTGCTTATCTTCATGAACGTGGTCTTACTGATTACCAGAAAGAAATGCTTAATTTAGAAGCTAATAAAGGTATCTATAAAAAGGAGATTAAGGACTGTACAAAGGAAATCATCTCTGAAAATGCAATTGTACGTGGTATACATATTGAGCGTTTGAAATCTCATGATATGACCGATGCCCAGAAGAATTCCGACAAGGTTCTAGAAGCCTCTAATAAAGAAATTATCGGTATGCTGATAGAAGATTCCAAAGAAAGCATTGATAAGAAATTCGAAGATGAAGAAAAAAAAGCTGAAGATAAGAAAGAAGCTGAAAAAGAACTTGAACAGCGAATTGAAGCTGCCAAAACTGAACGCAATGAAAAAGCTGATTATAAAGATGACGATTTAGAAGAAATGTATAAATTAGATTCTACGTTGGATAATGTAGTTAACAGCCAACAAGATTCTACTATGGACGATGTTAAGAAGTCACTTACCCAGGTTATAAATGAATTAAATCTTACAGCTGATGATTTAAAAGGAGCTGTTATTGATAAAGATGTGTAATTACATATCCTTATGAAACATTTATTGAGCTATAGGACAGAACGTCTGATGTCTTGGATTAGTCATCAACACATTTTGTTCTATAGCTCATTTATTCTCTAATGTATAACTAAATATACCGCCGCTATACACAATACTATCTGAATTATTGCAAATCTGTATACCGTATGTGTATTCGACCAGTTCCATACTTTTCTTACGTGGTCGTGAATTGGTGTTCTGACATTTGTAAGAATCTTAATCTTTAAGAACCTGAGTAATGATACTTTGATTAATCCTAAGCCACCATCTACTATCAATACACCTGCAACTAATAAGTATAAAATAGGTGAACCCATCTTCAAAACTGCTATACTTATGAATAATCCCATTGCTCTTGACCCTGCATCACCCATTAACATTTTACTTGGTGTGGCATTAAACCATAAGTAACCTAAAATGCTTATAATGAACAATAAAATTGTATATGAAAATTTACTGTCCATACCTTTTATTAAATCTATAACATAGACAGATGATAATGTAATAATTGTAAGTGTTCCCGATAAGCCATCCACACCATCTGAACAGTTTGTTACATTTATTGAAGCCCATACAAGAATTACTATCAATATTCCAAATACAACCGGGTTAATTGTCACATATTTATCAGCGCATGCAATAAATATTCTGTTATCATTAAAATTCAAAAATGTAATTGCTAACATTATTGCAATTATTAAATCTAAAATTCCTTTCTTATATTCTCCCCATGGTGACTTCGCACAATCATCAAGGAAGCCCGTAAGCATCGCTGCCACAACTAATATAAGATAAATTAATATCTCAACATTCATTTTGGCAAAAATAAGCGTTGATGCAACATACACCAGAACGAACCAGAAGCCTGCTCCTCTTGGCTTACCTGCCGACAGCGAACCGTCATGTGCATAGGCACGCCCCATATCCTTTGGTAAAATTCTTGTGCATTTACTAAGCATCAGACACGTCATTGCAAATGCAAACAATATTCCGACAAATGCAACTGAACCGTAATCCAGACTGCTAAAAAAATAATTTATCATTGGTCTCTCCTTAAATATTTTTAATTAATTAGATATTGCATATGATAACACTTTTTCTTAAAGCAGGCTAGTATTTTATAAAATATTCTAAAGCTTTAAATATACTTCGCATTATCATAAACGTGATAATGAATTGATGATGAATTAATGAATATATTTATAATTAATCACGATGTATCCATTTAATAATTGCAGCACCAATTATAATAATATATCCGATAATACTATATATATCAGGTATCTGATTCAGGAATAAAAAGCCTAATATTGCTGCAAACAATACCTGTGAATAGTCAAATACTGAAATATCTTTAGCAGGTGCTTTAGCATAGGCCTGTGTAACCGTAAACTGTCCTGCTGCCGCACAGATTCCGGCAATCAAAAGATAAATCAACTGCATCAATGTCATTGGGTGGAAATCAAAAATCACAAATGGTAATGTTATAATACATGAAAATGTTGAGAAAAACATTACTATGACCGGACCTCTTTCACCCTGTTTACCTAATTTTCTTACAAATGTATATGCGGTTCCTGCTCCCAGACCTCCAATTGCAGCTACCACAGCAGGAATACATTTCATATCCAGAGTTGGTTTTACAACAAATAATGCACCGATAAAGGCTACAATAACCATACTCCACTCAAATCTGTTAGCATACTCATTAAGTATTAAAGCCGACATAATTATCGCAAAGAACGGTGCAAGTTTATTAAGTATATTGGCATCAGAAATATTCATATGGTCTATGGCATAATAATTACATATCAAACCGATAGTTCCGCATATTGCTCTCATTAGCAATGATGGAATACTTCCCTTCTTTATCTTAAATTTATCCTCCGTCCTTAAAAGCATTACTGCAGCCGCAAACATCGCAACAACATTTCTAAAAAAGCCTTTCTGCATAGTCGGTAAATCTCCGGCTTTCCTTATGAAAAAGCTCATACATGCGAAGAAAAATGCTGCCATAATTATGTACATAATTCCCTGATTCTTCTGTGACATTTTCATTTTTTCATCTTCTTTCCATTATTTTGCAATTAACATTTATCTAGTCTATTTTTTATGCCAGGTTCAAAAGGTCTAAACCCACATGAATTTAATGTATATTTATTTACAATTTATGTTTTATTATAGTTTTGGTTATTAAATTAGTAAAGTAATTATTTGTCTTTTATCAATAATGATTTTATGTTATTATGAAACTATATTTAAAAATTCACAAAACATTTTATTGAAAGGAGGTTTAGATAGTTATATTTAATTCAAATATTTAATCCAAATATCAAAACATATGAATTATAACGACTATCTGAATTGTATGAATAAAAAGGAAATATCCGAAATCAAGAAAACATTAAACCCTGAGAATTCCGTTATTACAAGAATATGCGGCTGCTATATTGATGGTGAAAAAGAAATCAAGTTCAAATCTAAGGAGGCTTTTCATTCCCTTTCTGAAGAGGAGGCTTTTAAATATTTTGACATTTTTAAGCACTCACTTTCAGGCTCAATCGGTAAAAATCTTCTTAATATGGAATTTCCACTTGATGAAGAGAAAGCAGGCGGAAAGCAGGAATTTCTTCTTAAACTCAAAGACAGTGGGCTTGAAGATGATGAACTCTTAGATGAATTCTATCAAAAAGTTGTAGAGAACTATATTTATGCTTCAAATTACTACATAATTCTTATCCATGGCATCTATGATATTCCCGGTAAATCATCTGACGGTTCAGAGATGTTCGATTCTTCTGATAATGTCTATGATTACATTCTCTGCAGTATCTGTCCTGTTAACCTTGCCAAATCAGGACTCAGTTATGATGCTGACACAAACAGTATCGTTGAACGTGTAAGAGACTGGATTGTTGCTGCTCCCGCAAATGCATTCTTATTTCCAGCATTTAATGATAGAAATACTGATATCCACAGCCTTTTATACTATTCAAAGAACCCTGAAGAATTACAGTATTCTTTTGTAGATAATATTTTCGGTACAAATGCACCAATGACAGCCGAAAGCCAGAAAGAAACATTCAATAATATTATTATGAATACTCTCGGCGAAGATTGTGACTTTAATACAATCAAAACCATTCACGAAACTCTGAACGAAATGATAGAGGAAACCAAAGACGAACCTGAACCACTAATTCTTACAACCAATGAAGTTAAACACGTCTTTGAAGAAAGTGATATTCCTAATGAAAAACTTGAGGTTTTAGAAAAACAGCTTGATGTGGTCGCTGAAGAACAGCAATCTCCTACTTTCTTAGCTTCAAATGTAACAAATGTAAGGAAATTCAATATTGAAACTCCTGATGTTGTAATCAAAGTCAATCCTGAGCGAACAGACTTAGTCGAAACCCGTGTTATTGATGGCCGTCAATGTCTTGTTATTGCCGTCAATGACCATATTGAAGTTAATGGAATTACAATACGCGCTAATGTTAATGAAGATTAGTGATTATATTTTATAGTGATTAAATTCAAAAAAATCGAGGAGAGTTTTGCGATTGAAACTCTCCTCTTGTGTTCATATGTGAGTTATAGGTAACAAATAATTGCAAAAATTTATATTCCAAAATGGCCTATTTCATACCAGCCTTTCTTAATTTTTCTGAACTGTATTCCGTCACCATACCAGGATTTAATTTCTTTTTTTGATTTTTTATAATCTCTGGTATAAATTACTCCATACATTTTCGTTTCATCCTGCCAAAATATAATATAGTAATCTGTTACCCACAAGAAATCATAGTGTCCCTTATATGAAGTTTCACATATTTTTTTAAGAGATTCTTTTTCCTCTTCACTCATATTAACTTCTTTACCAGTATCATTTTCTTTTAACTCATATGTTTTGTCATCAATAACTAAAACTAACATTTCAGAATTATTTTCTCTATCATAATACTTAAAAAGCATATCCTTTATTAATGTATAGTCTTTAGATACTGAATCAAAATCTTTTATATATAGTGTCTCTCTAAACAAAAAAGTCTTAATAAGAAGAAAGATAATGAGAAGAATTAACAGACTAATAACTATTTTCCTTTTTTTCATTTTACACGCTCCATATTTTCACCATATTTTTATTGCTTCGTATATTTCATTTCTACCATAAAAGATTTCATAATATTAATTTCTCCCATAACCACAAAAAATGGTTGTCATTAGGTCAAATAAACTGACCTAGTATTAACTATCCAAATATAAATACATTATAGAAAAAAATATTAAGAAAATCAAAAAAATCATTACAAAAAAACAATAACTCCATTAGTACTTTCTTTGAAACAAATTTTTCGTGATTATCCTTTTTGACATATATGGTATACTTTTTTCCTTACTTAAGCCAGCCAATATGTGAACTGCTTTCAGCATTATAGTGGTAGATACCGTCTATTTCATATTCCAATATTCCTTCGCACGCACGAGTAGCATTTAAAATTTCCTTACAGGTACCAACCGTTTTTATGGTATTTATTTTCTTAGACAAATACCATAAATAAGCAACTAAAGTACCAATCAAAGACATTACAATATCACTAATCATTTTTTCTCACTTTCTAAAAATAAAATATGTGTTTTTATATCATACTTATATTAAATATAAAAATTTTTATTATCAATGAAACAATTATTATAATGCATCATAAACTACTAAAATTACTTGAAGTATCAAAATAATACCTTCAAGACTTGTCAAAAACAACAACTCTATTAACACTTTTATTGAAACGAACTTTTGATGATTATCCTTTTTAACATAAATGGTATACTTTTTTCCTTCCTTGAGCCAGCCAATATGTGAACTGCTTTCAGCATTATAGTGGTAAATACCATCTATTTCATATTCAAATACTCCTTGGCATCCGTGAGTAACATCTATAACTTTATTACAAATACCAACTGTTTTTATAGTGTTTATTTTTTTAGATAAATACCAAAAATATAAACCCAAAGTTATAATCAACGATATTAAAATCTCAACTATCATTTATTTCTTCTCGCTTTCACACGTAGTATAAACATTAATCATATAGATAGTTTCCTTCAAATTTCTTTTCTACGAATATTCCCATATTATCGCATTTAGAAATTATTTCTTCAATATATGCTATAACAAATGCACCAATATTTGACATATTATAGCAATTATACTTACCACTTCTGGTATTTCCGATTTCATAATATTAATTTCTCCCATAACCACAAAAATGGTTGTCATTATGTCAAGTAAAATTCCCTAGTGTTAACTATCCATGTATAAATTCAGCATAACACAAAAAAGCAAAAACACTACCATCAACAATTATAAAAAACATCAAATCAACAAATAATTTTTTTGAAACAAATTTTTCGTGATTACTTTTTTTGACATATATGGTATACTTTTTTCCTTCCTTAAGCCAGCTAACATGTGAACTGCTTTCAGCATTATAGTGGTAGATACCGTCTATTTCATATTCAAATATTCCTTCGCACGCACGAGTAGCATTTAAAATTTCCTTGCAGATTCCAACTGTTTTTATGGTGTTCATTTTTTTAGACAAATACATAATGACAAAATATAATAAAAAGAATCCTGAAATTACAATTTCGCCAATCATTTTTTCTCACCTTCATTCTTAGCATAAGTATTAATCATATAGATAGTTTCCTTCAAATTTCTTTTCTACAAATATTCCCATATTATCACATTTAGAGATTATTTCTTCAATATTTTCCCTGCCATAGGCATTGATACTTGCCTGTGATTCGCCAGATATTATCCATTCGAAAAATTTTCTAAAAGGACCTCTGCTCTTCGCTGTCTCACAAAACTTATCCTCTCCTACAATCTTCAGTTGCCCTAAAAGCTGCAGCTGTCCTTTTAATTCTTCCGGACACATATAAAATTTATCAGTATCACTACTTAAATGTTCCTTTATGCTTTCTGAATAACATTTTGCTCCATTACCATAAGCTATAATGCCAAGTGCCTTTTCGTCAACTCTTCCTGTACCAGATACAAGATTTCCAAGTCCCCAGCCCAAATATGCAGCCCAACCCATTGGTCCAATATGAGTTAGTATCCATGTAGTTCCTGCAATACCTATTCCCTTAACAACATCTTGTACTACAGACATAGCCCCATAATACATTGTTTTAGAATCATCTTCTAACATTTTCTTCACATCAGATGCAGCTTCTCTCATTTCCTTTATATCACTATTTTCAATAATTGACTCTAGAAATTCATCAATCTCTGCACATTGCATAAATCCGGCATCTAAGCCTCCATATATTGAAACTGTATCTAACACACTAATGCCAGTATCTAATGCAATTATTCCATATGTTAATAATGAATTTACTTTATCTGTGCCCATTTTATTAATAAATTTCACTACAGATGCTGGTAATTTATTTACTAACTTTCCTGTTGCCTCAGCAAATTTTCCATTTAACTTCATTTCATTTAAAATATTTACAAATTCACTATTGGCACTATTAAGTAATTCCTTCTGTTCTGCAATTTGCGTTTGTATATTTACAAATGTTTGTACTAATTCATCATCATATCCTGCTAACTGACTATAATTTTGAATACTTGCAACTGTTTGTCTTAATGATGCAATTTTATTACAACAATCTACTACACTTTGTTTTGCCGCGAAATAATCAACAGAGTATTTTGTTTGATTTAATACATCTGAAAAAGAAAGGACATAATTTGTTCCCTGTTCAAGCATATCAAATAATGCAGAATCATATGTTGCTTTTATAGCACTTGTTAATTTATCCTGATAGGTTGCTCCCGTATATTGTTGAATATATAATATCAATGCTTTACGATAATCATTTACATATGAATATTTGAAGTTTGTAATCAAATTTCCCACCTGAAGTAAGAATTTCGTTTCGTAATTCTTCTCATAATCATCTGCAAATACAGATGCAAGATAATAATCTTTAAACAAAGCATCTACATCATTTTTATTAATATCAGGATAAAATGCATTTGTTCCGTTCCTTTTCTCTTCTTTATCGGTATATCCATCTTTATCCGTATCTTTATCTATAGGATTAGATATCATTATGACACACGGTCTGCCACCTGAAGTTGAGCCAATGGTAATTTCGTCACCATTTATTAGTCCATCGCCATCATAATCAGCATTTTCCTGAACCTTTTCATAATTGCCGGCAAACCCGATTACTGCCGCACCTGTCGAATATCTTAACGAACCATTACATATCATTTTTGTATGATAGTCAGTAATATTATCACCATTTGTATCATTCGTAAGTTCTTTTGTTTCTTCCTTTACTTCATTCATTTTTTTCTCAAGTTCTGAAACTACTGATGCATGATAATAGTTTCCTCCTGTTGTTTCAGCAACCTTTGTAAGTATCCCTGTATCTACCTGACCGATTCCAATTGTATATATACAAATATCATTTTCAACTGCCTTATCAACAATACTTCTATAATCTGCATCATATGTAGTATATAATGAATCATATCCATCTGTAAACACAATAACTATATCATATCCACTTTCATCATCATTTGACAACATTTCTACTGCACCATTTAGTCCTGTATATATAGATGTATCTCCATATGCATGCATATTATTAACTATTTCCTTTAGTGATGATATATCAGTAGTTAAATTACTTATTACATTTGAATAGGTTGTAAAAGTAATAAGTCCTGCCCTATCATTCTCTTCTAGAATATCCAAAAATGAATTGATAGCAAATTTAGTTGTTGTTAATTTACTACCTGACATACTTCCTGACAAATCTACTACAAATGCTATATTTAATTTAGCATTCTCACCATTGTCTACCTTAATCTTTTTATCCCAGATTTCTTCAAATTTTGTTTTATCCAATAAAAGATATGTTGAAAAATGTAGTAGTTGTGCTGTTACAAAATTACTTGTACCATCCCACTCTGTTGCTATTTCTTCTAACTCATTTGTATCTTCATTATAATAATATACTACCGGATTAAATCCCTCCGTTTGACACTCTTCACTATTAAAATAATATTTTATTTTAGCAGATTCAAATTCACCATCTATGTAAAAATCATATCCACTTCCCAAATATCCCGGAATAGTTGAATTAACATATACTTCATCATTTTCATGAAGCTTTACTTCAAAACTTTCTGCACTATTTCCAGCAGCAATTAACTCAACATCTACGCTCGTATTATTACCTGTTACAATTTCATTTACTATAAAGGTATCATTGTATACCAAAGGATCAAAGTTATGTATAATTTCCCACTCATCTTCTGCACCATCTCCATCTGTGTCTTTTTCATTTGGATTAGTGCCATAGATAACTACTTCTTCATAATCCGTTAATACATCACCATCTGTATCTACAGTCAGGTTACTTGTACCTACCCTATATTCATCTATATTCGATAAGCCATCTCCATCAGCATCCTCATCAGCATCTATTATTCCATCTCCATTTGTATCCATCATATTAGGATTGGTTGCTGTCTCATTAATCTCCTGATAATCTGTTAATCCATCTCCATCGGTATCTGCTTTGTATATATCGGTATTGTGAATGTATTCGTAATAATCCGGAAGTCCATCACCATCACTATCAACTTCAGTATCCATTTTATGTTCTGTCTCTATTAAAGAGCCTTCATTGTCCCAATTACTTATTCTGACACAATTCACTCCATTAACATAATCATCATAACTCAATATTATTGAACAATTCCATAATGTAGAATTATTTCCTCTCCAAAAACGTAATTCTGTTGAACCTTCATCTTCAAAGCCTACAACATATGCATATATATTTTCTGTAACTTCCATATCAACTTTCTTTGGATTATATTGTGATTTATCTGCTTTGGAAAGATTAATATCCTGTCCATTATTCTCCTTTTTAGATGCTCCTGTAAAGTTAATATACAATAATGCATCGCTACTCTTCCATGCAACAAACTGTGTCAAATCCAAATATACAATGTCTCCGGCATGAAAATATTTCTCTTCATTATCATCTTCCATTACTTCCCAATGACCATATTCTCCACCATCTGCAAAATATACATTATTACTATCTCTTCCTCCTGCACTCCATGAATTCCATTGTGTATTACCATCAGGACTTAATCGGTTAAATGTAACATTATATGTTGTATCCGGAACCTTAACACTCCAAGTTTCACTATCTTCTTTCGTCATTCTGTAGTGAATATGTCCTGATGTATTATCTACCAATTCCATAACTGCATTATCATTTCCCAACCAATGTTCAATCGTATTATCTTTCAGGTAAATCTTAATGTAGGTTGTTTGTGCCCAAATAACTTGTACAAATCTTTCTAATCCCATACTTGTTCCTAATACTACAAGCATCAATAAGAGTGAAACTACTCTTTTAATCTTTTTGTTTTTAAATAATTTTTCCATATGCTCTCCTCCTAAATTCATTTTTAGTTTGCATTTACCAATGTAATTAACTAACTCGTTAGTATTCTCTTATACGTATATCTACATTATATAAGCCTACTCTTATCATTTCATCACTTTTGTTGTAAAGTGTATTTTTTTGTTATAAAGTGTATTTTTCTCGTTCAATATAATTAACCATAACATTATTACTCTAAATATCCTGTGTATTATCAATACTTTCCTTATATTTTCTTATTCTGTATTCTTTTAATATCCTATTATATTCTTTTATATATCCTCTTTTAGTAACTAGAACTTTTCCTCCTGATAAAACAGTATGTTTATTTATACTTTTAATATATTTCAGGTTCACTAAATATTTCTTATTAATACGGATGAAATTCTCATATTTATCATCTTCCTGCCACTCTCTTATTGAACGTCTTGTCATATATAACTCTTCTATATTCTTATATTTTATATATGTATATACACTATCTACCTTAATATACTCTATATTCTCCGGATTAATCTCCTGTATATACGAAGAATTTATAAATTTTCCTTCAGGTATTTTCTGCACTATACTCTCTGTTTCATTTTCATACACAAAGAATATCTTATCATAATCAGCCTCATTAAAATTATTTATACTTTCATCTTTAATATTAAAAATGTATATTTTTATCGTATCTTCACTTATACATTCATATAGTTTTTTTATTAAATCATAAGTTTTTTTGTCGTTTACGCATATAGCTATCCTTAGCATTTATATCCACCCTGCTTCCTTATATTTTATTTAATTCCTGAACCTTATCATCTGTACCCTTTTTGCATCTTTTTTAACATTTTTCTTAACAAAATTAAGTTCATTTTCGACATTTAATGACCAAATTATACCATAACTTATAATAAAGGTAAATCTTTAGTTTTTTTTTATACTTTCATCATAACCTTTTTACCAATATCACTTTCTTTTAACTGTTAGAATCTAAAAAAGAGAAACTGACACTTTTCAAAGTGCAATTTCTCTTTTTATTATATTTTCCTATAATGATTAATTTTTGTAATTCTTAATCCATTTTCCATCTGAGCCAACATAATATCTATCATTGTCAACCCATTCAGAAACAGCCATTGTTCCGTCGGCCTTTACATAGTATTTTCCGGCTATCCATTTAGATGTCTGCATTACACCGTCTTTGTCCAGATAATACCATTTATTATTTGTTCTTATCCATTTTGATGTCAACATTACACCGTCTGCATCGAGATAATACCATTTGCCATCAATGTTTTTCCAGCCTGTCTTTAATTTAGGAATTACTGTTATGTCAGTAACTTCATCACAATGTTTACAATATCTTGATTTAATACCCTCTTCCTTTGAAGTAGCCGGTCTGTCAACTGTATATTCATCCGAGAATTCATGTTCACCAGCCTCAAATGTATATGTTATGGTTGCATATTCAGAAGCACAATATTCATCTGTTTCTTTTAATCTCTGGTATATAGTATATTCTTTTCCGTTTTCTAAACCTTTAAGTTCATTACTATCCTGCCACCTGAAGCAAGCAAAACTTTTTTCCATGTAAGCTTAACTCTCATTTTGTGAGCTGATATGGTACTGCCTGACTGTGCATCTATTGAAGTCCATGTTACATAGTCATCTGACGTACCTTCAACAATAATCTTTCCTCCATTTTTTAATATAATATTTCCTATATTTCCTATCGTCTTTAATGTTAATTCTACTGACTCCATAGCAACTAAGTTTCCACCTACAGTTAAAGCTTTTAATGTAAATGAACTATGTTTAAATGTTGCATCGTCTGTTACTGTAAGTTTTAAATTAGGTGCATCTATTTTTCCACCCGAATCTGCCGCAAGCGACTTCCAAGTTGCTTTATGTTCTGACTCATCAGATAACATAAGTGAACTACCATTATTTATTATTACATCTGCTAAATTTCCAATATATTTTACATTTAATATACCATTATCAGTTACTGTCAAATTGTTAGCTTTTTCTATAGCAGCTAATTTAACAGCTGATGATTGACGACACATAACGTCACCTGTAGACGTTACTTTAACGCTTATTGCATCTAACGAAGAACCACTTTCAGCACTAAAACTTCCATATCCTATTTCAACATTTCCATTTGAATTAATTGATAGATTCGGTGCAGTAACTACACTGCTGTAAACAGTCTGGAATTCATTGACATTTATGGAAATAAGCTTTTCATCATTCTCTCCCTGAGAAGGTATTACTCTTTCTTCATCTCCGACAGTAGCATATGAACCATTTTTCACAATAAACTTATCAAGATCACCCAATGTATCAAATACTGCATTAGAACCTGACTCTATATTTAATGAACCACCTTCCCAGCTCTTTGCCCAAAAATTCATACCTACGAGCTTAAGATTTTTAGGATAATTCAAAGCATTGCTTAAATCACCTGTAATTTTAGTTGAAGCTTTACCAATATCAATACTCGTTCGACTAGTAAACGTTAATGTACTTCTTTCACTTCCTGTAACTCTCTCAACATCTTCCACAACAATATTTTTCACATCTGTTATAATTTCAAAACTTACATTGACATTACTTGCAGATGCATCATGTATAGTACGTTCACTTGCATCATATCCAATATACAGATTATTATTTGAAATTAACTCATCTTGTGTTAATGCCATAAATGTATCTTTTGTATAATTACCAATTACATAGCCATTATCGCCAATCCATATGTCACCTTCCGGTACAGTTGTTGAAATGTCTATTGTTGCAGTTGTATCCTGAAGTGTATATATTCCTTCTGATTCACCAGCACCTGTTACATTATTAATAACAACACTTGCTGCTTTATTAATAATTTTAAATTTGGCTCCGCTTGCCACATCGAATGTAAGTTCATAATATTCTACATTCTCCACCTGCGGCGGGTTGCGATAGCAACATTTTCTGCTCCGCCGCAGTGCGATCTTCGCGGAGCGTTTTTTACTTACCAGGATAATTTCAACGAAATTTCCTGGTAAGTAAAAAAATTGCCGGAGAGCAATTTAACCATGTCTCTCCGGCATTTTTCCAAAATAAAGCATCAATGCTTTTTCTGCATCATTACTATTCCTTGCAAATTCTATCTCTTCAATGTTAAATAATATACATCCACAATGTCCTTTAAAAGTAGGAAAACATATTACTTTAAGATATCTGTCTATTTCAGGACTGTAATCGATAATCTCTAATTTCTTGCCATATAGCGTTGCCTGCTCATAACTCCTTAACCATTTCGAATCCATGTTACTGAAAAGACTTCCAAACGATTTGCCTATTAAATCATCAAGCGGAATCTTTTCAAGTCTTGCCAGCTCCCTGTTTCCATATCTGAATATCCAGTCTACTGCATGAAATTCATCATTAAATATCATCTCAATATCAGCAAATGCAAATGGCATATGTTCATAACTCTTATAATAATTACGATATTCTTCATAACTTTTCGGCACATTATCTTCTGAAAAACTGCCTATAATTTTCTTTTGTTTTCCCGAGATTTCTTCTTTTATTGCTTTCTTTTTACGAATAACATAATCAATTGCTTCACCATTTGACAAATATATTCTGTCGCTGACTTTGTAGACTGCAATAGCTGAAACCATCGTGCTTCTATGAACTATGACAAATCTATCCTCCAACTCCTGCTTTATGTTTTCTAATGTGGTTCTTATATGATATATATTATCATCTAAAGTATGAACATCTGCAATATTTCTATTCATTGTTATGTAAAGTATATCATTTATATTAACAACTACTTCTTTTTTACTATGCAATAGTATTAAACAGCCATCTTTTACCTCTTTTAAAGAATAATTTATATTTTTCATACTAATCCTCATTTCTGAGCGATTTATTGCGAAGAGTCGAAAAGAAATTTCTGCAGGTGATTTCTCTTCTGCCATAATGGCTATTTGCTTTCGCTCCGAAACAAATAGCTGTGTAAAAAAATAGCATCAGGATTTTTTTACACTTATATCTCCTCGTAATACATTTTCGAAATTAATTATTTTATTTTCAAATTACTGCTTCCACCTACAATTATTCCAATATTACCAGTTGATTCACCATTTGTCAAAGTTCCATTATAATCCACTGATGTTATTGTAATGACATTATTATTTACCTCAAAATTACCATTCCATTTATCCTTTAATTCCGCATTTTCGCTAAAAGTTATCTGTGTCTTCCAGCTTCCACAAGTCTTGCCTGAATTATTCGTAACTGTTATCTCATATTGATAATATGTCTTGCCATCTGCCTGCCACGAATTCACAACCTTTGCCGAATTTTCTACATTTACCATACCATAAGTTGTCTGATTACCACCTTGCGACTGATTGGTATTTGATTGATTATTACTTGAAATATTTCCTGCGTTTTCAGGTAAACTCAACTGTCCTGTCATTAATTTTAAGAACCATTTACCACATTCACTAAGGTCATTTACCGTAAATCCGCTGAATTTATTGCAAGCTGAACTTATGAGCGACGAGGTTTCATTTTTATTAGACAGATTCCAGATAACATAACTAATCTGATTATCATTTAGCATCTTAATCCATTTACCTGACTGCTCCTCATCAATAGCACCATTTCCTGAAGCATCACATATTCCAAATTCAGATACAAATACAGGTAATCCGGCATTTACAGCATCCTGCACATTCTGCCTCATATCATCTCTATGTGTTGCTGCATAGAAATGAAATGTATACATAATGTTTTCATATCCTGTTATCAAATCAGCAAGTGCCTGGTCTACATATTGCGACCAATTAGGTGTTCCTACTAATATCACTGCATCTTTGTCATATTGACGTATTACCGGAATAATTTCATTTGCATAATTCTTAATATCCTGCCAGCTCGTACCACCATTGGGCTCATTGCAGATTTCATATATCACATTGTTATTTGCAGCATATTTAGATGCCATTTCATTAAAGAACTGTTTTGCCTCGCCTATGTATGTGTTAGGATTACCGTCTGATAAAATATGCCAGTCAATTATCACATACATTCCATTATCTGTTGCATATCTTACACCCTTATCAATCAGATTCTTAAGATAATTCTTATCTCCTCCTGTACAATAACCATTATATTCGGCGGTATACATTGCAAGTCTGATTACATTTATCCCGAAATTATTATGTAATTCTTTAAAACATTCGGCATTAATATAATCCGGAAACCATGCTATTCCATGTGTACTTATGCCTCTTAATTGTACGACATTTCCTGCTGCATCAGTAAGCTTAGAGCCTGTTACTTTCAACCTTCCACTTGGATTAGTTACAACATTTCCCACTACCTGATTATTATTGTTATCAGACTGTTCTGTCTTTGTTTCATTATTATTTTCCCTGTTATCTCCTTCTTTATCCTCTTCATTATTATTTTTCAAACTATCATCTTCCTGCGGAGCCTTAGAAGTTTCATCAGACTCTTTAGGCGTTGTAATCTCCGTATTTTTGACTGCATTTTCACCACCTGATGCATTACCAGCTGATGCCGTTACACTTCTTTGTCGGTTTAATAATAGAATGGTTATAATAGCAACAAGAGCAACTACAACTATAGCTGCTAAAATTACTTTTTTCTTATTTTCCTTAATAGAACGCCAGATTTCACCCATTGTTTTTCTCAATTTATCCTGCATTTAATTCACGTCCTTAATATGTTCTTTTTATCAGTTACCTTATAAATATCGGCATAAAATCATCTGAATCTGAGCAGACAAAACCACCAATTTTTCCAACAACGTCTCTGAATATTTTCTCCATATCTTCTCTGTGTTCTGAATCTGTTTTTATACCATATATTACATTTACATTATGAGTATCAAGGAATTTCTTATCATCTACATCTCGGAACATAGAAAGTTTTTCTATGTCTATACTTGATTTCTCACCAAGTTCAATTTCTATAACATCGGCTGCCTCCCAGAATTCTATCTTATTCTTCGCCACCTCACTGATAGCCTCATATAAATCTCTGCTGCCGATTTCATTAGTGTTCATATAATAACAATCAATATATGATGATTTTTTTGTATTTTTTGCTTTTTTGTTTTTCATACTAATCCTCATTTCCGAGCGACTTTGTCGAGAGGAGGCGATGAGAAATTCGCTAAAGCGATTTCTCATCTGACATATATGCTAATTGTTTTCGCCCCGAAACAATTAGCTGTGTGAAAAATAATCGCATCAGCACTATTTTTCATACTATTCTCCTATATTTCTTCACTACTTATTCAACACAATATCCATAAATTCCTGCAACTTGTTTGTCACATATTTATCTTTATGAATTATTAACTGAAAATCTCTTTCTATTTTAACATCCTTAATTCTTATTGCACATAGTTCATCATATCCTGTTATCAGACTTGGTGATAAAATCGTTACACCAATTTCTGATAACACAGCATTTATAATTGCCTGCGTATTATTACAGTTCCATATTACATTTGCTTTTAGATTATCTTTACTTTCGATTGCCTCATCTATGATTGTTCTTGTTCCACTGTCTTTCTCCCTTAGAATCAGAGGATATCTTAAAACTTCCTCAAGATTAACACGTTTACGTCCTGCCAGCTTATGATTCTTCTTGCATATAAACATCATCTCATCTTTCATAAATGAAATAGAACGTATATCATCATTTGTTACCCGTCCCTCTACAAGCCCGACATCTAACTTGTTCGACAACACAAGTTGTACAATATTTCTGGTATTGGAAATGTCTACATTAGATGAATGTCCTGAAAATTGATTAATATATTCCGGCAACATACATGTACCAATTGTTACGGTAGCGCCAATTCTTACAGGTGAATTATCTTCATTTGAACCAATCTGCCGTTCCATATCCTCTGCAATACTTAACATTTTTCTTGCATACATATATAACTTTTCGCCTTCTTTAGTAATATAGATTCTCTTATTAAGACGTTCAAATAATACGACCTTATATTCCTTTTCTAACTCGGATATTGCACCACTGACCGTCGGTTGTGTAACAAATAATTCTTTTGAAGCGGTACTCATACTCCCTGTTTCTACAACTTTTACGTAAATCTCTAAATGCCTTAGGGTCACTGTCTCCCTCCTTTCTAGCATTTTAGTCACTATGATAAACTTTATATAGGTTTTTACTTATATATATTATAATTATT
>ENA-OURQ01000617-OURQ01000617.1-human-gut-metagenome-genome-assembly--contig:-NODE-617-length-34641-cov-8.165934_pt1 | contig 34641 bp, 32 predicted proteins | sample MGYA00242105_ERZ508999 | MGnify/ENA primary metagenome ERZ508999 (study PRJEB26280, sample SAMEA2338771) | human gut metagenome | biome: human gut; feature: human-associated habitat; material: faeces...
TGCACCGTTTTCCATAGCTGCAATGGCAAGACGGTAATCAAAATGAATGTCGGCCACCACCGGGATATCAACGGCTTTGGTTATCTCTTTCAAAGCCCGGGCAGAAGCTTCATCCGGACAGGAGCAGCGGGTGATGTCGCAGCCGACCCGTTCCTGACGCTGAATTTGTTCAACGGTTGCCTTAACATCGGATGTCGGCGTATTGGTCATAGACTGAACCGAAATCGGGGCATCGCCTCCGACGGCAACTTTTCCTACCATAATCTGACGGGATTTGCGACGAATTATTTTTTCCATATTACAGTCCTTTTCTTTGTTTTTGCGGCGTTTTCAATTTTTCATAAATAAAAGGAAAATAGCAAGCGGGCAACCTGCTATTTTCCTGAATATGAAGACGGGCTAATGGTTTGCGTCAAGAAACTTGTCGAGTGCAATACCGGTTTTCTTGGCGGCAGAAACAACCGGCACGACTTTGCCGTCAATCAGGACTTCTACCGCGTTCACCCGGCCGACGGAAAGAATCTTGCCGCTACCGGCAGGAACTTTGTAAGTGTCACCCGGCTGGAGCACCTTGCTGATCCACAGTTTGTCCTGGTCTTTAACTTCAACCCAGGTTTCTTTGTTAATCTTCAAAAGAACGCGGGAACCGGCCTTGGTATCAACCACGGGGGCTTTTTCGGCTTCGGCTGCGGGCTGTGCCGCTTCCGCCGGGGCAGGAGTTTCAACTGCCGGTGTTTCCGGCTGAACGGCAGGAGTTTCCGGCTCAACAAAGCTGGCTTCGCTGACCGTTACCTGCGGCGAAGATTCAACCGGAGCAGCCGTCGTCACATCAACGACGGCAATTTCATTTTCATCTGCGGGAGGAACAGTTTCGTCCAAGGTGGCAAAATCTTCCACCTGAAGCGGAAAATCATCCGCCGGCGCGGAAACATCGGTCAAGACTTCCTCGGCAACAGGTTCTTCGACGACGGCATGCTGACTCTCGTTATAGGCAAACCAGGCTGCATAGAGCAGAGCAACGGCAGCCAGACTGATTAACAGATATTTTTTGTTGGGAACGGTCGCTTCGGCCTGAGGTTCAAGCACATAAAGGTCATCAGCCTGAGCATTGGCATCGGTCTCTTCCTTAAACAGCTGAACCACGCGGGCAGAATTCAACCCCAGAAATTCAGCATAAGTACGGATAAAACCAACCCCGTACGGCGGTTCGGGAATTTCATCATAATTACTGCTTTCAATGGCTTCCAGATAAGCCGGACGAATATAAAGCTCTTTGGCAATATCTTCGATTTTAAGGCCTTTTTTTAGGCGTGCATCATGAAGCATGCCGCCGACTTTTCCCTCATTCTCAGACATTTTTTCCTTTATGTCGGACTGAGCGGCGGGGGAAGCATTTTCCGCAGCGGTGTCTTTTTCTTTTCTGATTTCCTTTTTCACGGTTTTATCCCTTTAATGTCATTAAGTATGATTTGCGAATCTGCCGGTTATTGAACCACAGTTTTTAATAGATTTCAATACCATGGTCATAAGCATAGGCCATTAATTGCGGACGTAAAGTCCTTTTTTGAGATTTCAATAAACTTTTCACATAGTCACTGACTTCGGCGGCATTGACCGAACGAATCATCGACTTAACCCGGCCGTAAGACGACCCGGAGGCCGAAAGGTTGCGGTAGCCCAGCCCGATGAGCGCCATGGCCTCAATCGGATTGGAGGCCATTTCGCCGCAGACGGAGCAATAAACGCCGGCGGCATCCGCCTTGGCGACAATATCGCCCATCAGTTTGAGAAAAGGCGAAGAAAGAACGTCATAACGTTCGGTCAGGCGCGGATTGCCGCGATCGCAGGCAAAGGTAAACTGCGCCAGATCATTGGTGCCGATGGAAATGAAGTCGGCCTGTTTCAAAACGTCTTCCAACTGGAAAACGATTGAAGGCACTTCAATCATCAGGCCGACATTAACTCTGGAAGGGATGGGCGTGCCGCGGCGTTTTTCCTTTTCCAGTTCAATCAGCAGAGTTTCTTTGGCTTCTTCAAATTCCGAAACATCGGAAATCATCGGAAACATAACATTCAATTCTTTGCCGGCTGCGGCGCGCAGAAAAGCACGCACCTGTTTGCGCAGAATTGCCCGGCGGTCAAGCGTAATGCGAATCGAACGCCAGCCGATGGCCGGGTTCTCCTCCCCCATGGCGCTCCAGTAAGGCAACAGTTTGTCGGAACCGACATCAAGGCTGCGGAAAATAACCTTTTTGTTTCCGGCGCGATCCATCAGTTCCTTGTAATAGGAAATCTGACGTTCCACATTAGGCATCACATCGGAAGCCATAAAAGGAATTTCGGTACGATACAGACCGATGCCGTCGCAGTTGGTGGTTTCGATATAGTCCAAATCAAAAGACAGGCCGACATTGAGATATAACCCAATACGCACGCCGTCAAGGGTTTTGGAGGGAAGTTTTTTCAACTCGGCCAAACGGGCCAGCAGCTTTTGCTTTTCGGCAATTTTGGCGCGGAATTTTTCCAGCACGCTTTGGTTCGGATTGATATAAACATAACCTTCGTTGCCGTCAACCGCCAGATTGTCCCCGGTTTTAATATCGTTAAACACGCCTTTGATTTTGGCAATAACCGGAATATTCAACGCTTTGGCAACAATGGCCACGTGCATGGTCGGCGTACCGTCTTCAATAATCAAACCGCGGATTTTGTTATAGTCATAATCCATCAGATCCGCCGGCCCCATGGTTTGGGCAACGACGACGATGTCCCGGCTGTTGACAACCTCGCAGGCCCGGCAATAATCGCCGCTGAGATAGTTTTGCAAACGGTCGGCCACATCGCGCAGGTCGTGCAGACGCTCTTTGAGATATTGGTCATTCGTGGCCGACAGACGGTTCCACATGTCTTCATAAGCGCGCTCGACCGCCGCTTCCGCAGTTAAGCCCGAATTAACATTGTCGGCAATTTTTTTATACCAGCCTTTGTCTTTGGCAAACATCCGATAAGCATCAAGAATGTCAACATGTTCGCCGATGCCGAGTTTGGTGGCGTTCAGCTTTTCATCCAGGTCGGCGTTCATCTGCCGGTGGGCGGTTTCCAAACGCTGCAGTTCTTTTTCTTTGTCTTCGGCAAAAATTTTGCTGACAGCCTGACGGCGGCGGTGAATAATCGCCTGTCCCAACCCATAGCCTTTGCTCAGACTGATTCCCTTGATGCGTTCCCGTGCGGTCAGTCCGCGTTCTTTAATCAGCGTTTTTTTATAATTGGAAACCTCTTCGGAAGAGAAAACCTCAGACAAAACCATGGCAACGGTTTCCAGAATTTCGATTTCTGTCTGCGAATATTCGTGAACCTCTTTTTTCTGCACGACCAAAACGCCGATGGCCCGGTTCCAGCGAATCAGCGGAACGCCGAGAAAGGCATGATAAGCATCTTCCCCGAGTTCGGCTTTGTAGGCAAATTTCGGATGTTTGGCAGCATCGGCCGATGATAAAGAGCGGTTGTTTTTGGCCACTTCGCCGATCAGCCCTTCACCGAAACGGATAGTCAGCTTGTGTTCGGCAGTTTCGTTCAGGCCGTATGAGGCAAAAAGCTCCAGATAATTGTCATCGACGGCAAAATAAACGGAAGCCGCGTCAGAAGAAGTCTGCTCGGCAATAATACGGATGATTTTAGACAGCTTGACGGGGACTTCATCGGGGCTTTCAGTAACCTGACGCAATAATTTCAGAATGTCCATAGCCTGGTTAATGGCGGGTGACTGCATAATTTTATCCAATTGCCTAAAAAAAATTCAACTTGATTTTTTATATAATATCTATATCTTTTCATCAAGAATAATCTTATTTTATTTTAATAATTAACAGAGAAAATTATGAGTAACAATTATCAAAAAGGCGACCGTGACACCAGACCGTGGGGAACATGGGAAGTTCTGGACGCGGGCAACGGTTTCTGCGTTAAAAGAATCTGCGTAACGCCGGGAAACATCCTTTCCCTGCAGTCACACAACTTCCGCGACGAGCACTGGATTATCATCAAAGGCGAAGCCGTTGTCACCCTGGGCGAGGACAAGCTGTTCAAAAAAGCCAATGACGCCGTCTTTATTCCGGCCAAAACCAAACACCGGATTCAAAACGACACGAACGACATGATGGAATTCATCGAAGTTCAAACCGGAGACAATCTGGACGAGAACGACATTATCCGTTATGAGGACTCTTACGGACGAGCCGGCAAATAACTGCCCGTACGCAAGAAAACAAACAAAATAAAACCTCTGCTTTGCCGCAGAGGTTTTATTTACGGGAAAAGCTTCAGGGACGGCGCTCCCACAATTCGTTAAACAGCGGGCTGCCGGACTGATCCATCCATTCAAACATAACCATTTCACGGGTCACCACGTCCACACCGTTGCGCAGCAGACGCTGAACGCCCATAACGCTTTGCATGCCGTTGCGCGATGAACTGCTGTCAGCAACCACAAAGACATTATATCCGGCCTCGGCAAAATCAATCGCCGTCTGGAGCACACAAAGATGCGTTTCCAGTCCGGCAATAATCAGCTGTTTTTTGCCTGATTTTTCGATAGCGCGGCGGATATTGTCATTTTTGTAGCAGGAAAGCGTATCTTTTTCAAAATAGGCACCGTCATCGCCCAAAACATTTCGCAAATCAATCATGGTCGGGCCGAACTTGCTGCGATCCTGCTCGGCAATCAGAAAGGGGATACTCAGTTTTTTGGCAACATTCAGCAGCGACGCGCAGCCGTTGATTACTTCGCGGGGGCTTTCCTGCGCCGGGGCTAAGTTCTCCTGCACGTCAATAATGAGCAGGATTGAATCGTTTTTATTCATCAACATGGCAGTGACTTTCATTTATGGTTGACTAACTTTATAAAATACATGATACTGCAAGAAATTAAAATAGACCAGAAAAATAAGAAGAACTACCATGAATTTTTTAGAATTAGGCTTAAGCCCCAAGACTGTACAGGCCATTGACGAATTCGGCATCACCGAACCGACGACGGTTCAGGCTGACGTTATTCCCTCCATTTTACAAGGAAAAGACGTTTTTACGATTGCTCCGGCCGGCTGCGGCAAAACGACGTCTTATGTCTTTCCGCTGATTGATTTGATTTCCGACGGCAAAGGCAAACAGAGAAACATTCTGATTATCACCGCCGATTCAGAGCAGTCGGTGGTTGCTTCCGACCGGATGGCGATTTTCAACAAATATCATGAAATCAACGAAGCGATAATTAAGGATAAAGACGAAGACATTGACAATGAAGCCAATGTAATTATCGGGTCGCCGGATTTGCTGGTGGAACTGGTCGGCGAAGACAAGCTTGACCTGACGAAAACCAATATTCTGGTGGTGGACGACATTAATTTAATCAAAAAGAAAAAACAGCTGGGCAATCTGGAAAAAATTCTGGAAATTCTGCCGGCAGACAAACAGAACATTGTTTACACCAACCGCCGCTCCAAAGAGACACAGGGCATTTTGGACAAGATTCTGAAAGCGCCGGAAGAAATCAAAGTTGACAAAGCCAAAGAGCAGGAAGCCGAAATGACGGCGCAAAGCGCGGTTCCGGCCAAAGCGGCAAAAACTTCGGGCAGCAGCCACAATCGCCAGCCGGTTACCGACAACGAGGCTTTGGAACTGGTGAAAAAATATAACAGTTTTAACGGCAAAACTCCGAATTTTTTAATTAACAAAGGCTTGGTGGTTAATATTGATTAATAAAAAAAGCACCTTGAAAGGTGCTTTTTTTATAACTTATTTTACCAGGGAATGTTTGTCCCCTGAATACATTTGCGGGAATCCTGCGCGCAGGTTTCGGTGCGGTTCAAATCGTGCATCCGGTGGCGTTTGGGCGTAAATTCCCCGGCTTCGACACACCCCCACAACAACAAAAGTGCAAAAAAGGCAAATATTTTTTTCATCCGGTTTCCTTTCTAAAAGATGAGACGGAAGCAGGTATAGACAATCAAAAGCATCATCAGGCGGGCAATATGGCGCAGCCAGGGACTCCGCTCATAAGCGGCCGCACTCCGCCAGACGGCCAGCACCATTGAAATGTTATAGGCCACAAAGACAAACAGACTGGTGAGATAGCAGACGGTGTAAACGACGATGCCGGTATCCATGGTAAGCGGATTGAAATAAACCGTAAAATATTTATAGATGCTGACCCCGGCCAGTTTAGGCGCCAGCAGGCTGCCGAACAGCTTGACGACAAACAGCCCCAAGAGCGTTCCCATGACGCCGTATTTCCAGAAAGTATCACGCAGGCCGAACTCACCGGCAATTAATTTTTTATACATATAAAAAAATCCCACCGTAAATGACACGTTTATTGCCTAGTATAGTGGGATATTTTTGCAAATAAGGCAAGAAAATTATCTGACTTTTTAGCAGTTCGCCACATTGACGGCCAGACCGCCGAGCGAGGTTTCCTTGTATTTGTTGTGCATGTCGCGCCCGGTGTCAAACATGGTTTTAATCACGCTGTCGAGCGAAACGACGTGCTGGCCGGTTCCGCGCAGGGCCAAACGGGCGGAATTGACCGCTTTGATGGCTCCCATGGCATTGCGCTCGATACAGGGAACCTGAACCAAGCCGCTTAACGGGTCGCAGGTCAGTCCGAGATTGTGTTCCATGGCAATTTCGGCAGCATTTTCAACCTGTCTGTTGCTGCCGCCCATTGCGGCAACCAAACCGGCGGCAGCCATGGAGCAGGCGACACCGACTTCGCCCTGGCAGCCGACTTCGGCGCCGGAAATGGAGGCATTGGTACGATAGAGGCTGCAAATTGCCGAGGCGGTCAAAAGGAAGACTTTCACGCCTTCATCTACTTTATAAGGTGATTTGACATGGGCAAAACGCTCATAATAGCGCATAACGGCAGGAATAATTCCGGCCGATCCCATGGTCGGTGCGGTTACCACCTGGCCGCCGGAAGCATTTTCTTCGGCAACGGCGAAACCCCAAAGATTAATCCAGTCAATCATATCCAGCGGATCATAATCATTGTTGATAAATTTTTCTTCCAGCCGCTGATAAAGTTTGTGGGCACGGCGTTCAATGTTCAGACCGCCGGGCAAAATGCCCTGAGCTTTCATTCCGCGCTCAAGCGAATGCTGCATCACCCGGTTGATTTTGGCTATGCCCGCTTCCACTTCTTCTGCCGGACGCAGAGCCGTTTCATTGGCCATAACCAATTCGGCAATGGTCAGATTATGTTTTTCGCAAAGCGTCATCAACTGACTGCAGCTTTCAAAGTCGTAAGGCACCTTATAGGGCTCGCGTTCGCTGCGGGAAGCCATTTCATCCTGACGGGCAACGGTTCCGCCGCCGACCGAAAAATAGACCTCATTCAGCAAAACCCGGCCGTCAGCGTCCAGTGCTTTGAAACGCATGCCGTTGGAATGTTCGGGCAGAAATATTTCCTTTTCAAAAACAACGTTTTTATCCAAATCGAAAGGAATGGCACGCTCCTGCCCGAGGTGGAGAATTTTATCGCGTTCGACAGCATTAACATAAGGAATTTCAGGGTCGATGGCTTCGGCCTCCAGGCCCATCAGCCCGTAGACAATTGCCTTGACCGTTCCGTGACCGAAACCGGTCAGAGCCAGAGAGCCGTATAAGGTTACCTCAACCTTGGCAACTTTCTCGAACAGATTTTCTTTACGCAGGTTATCCAGCCAGCGTTTGGCCGCCCGCATCGGGCCGACAGTATGCGAACTCGACGGGCCGACCCCTATCGAGAAAATCTCAAAGAAGCTGTAATACATATCTAAAAATTATCCTCAATCCATATATAGTTTTTGACGCCGAGCTCGTTTTGAACTTTGGCAATATACTGGGATTCTTTACCCCATTTGGTATATTTATCAATAAAAGCTTTGGCTTTTTCCGACGATTTTGACAACTGGACTTCAATCGTCTCTTTCAGCATGGCGTAAACAACATCATGGAACTTGTCAAAATTGATGTGCAGCTTATGCTCATCATCAAACCAGAAGGCTCCGTTATCATGCAGGAAGTTAAAATGAATCAGTTCCCCGACACGATGGGCTTCCAACGGCTGCGCTTTCAGAAACAGGCGGTAAGCGACCCAGGTGGTGTAAATTTTCTTTAAAGTTTCCTCGTCAATTACACCGGCTTTGACATATTCAGGCATAAAGGCGATGGAGACAACGTCGGCCTTTTCTTCTTCAACGGTGCTTTTATAAAGTCCGAGAGCGCGCTGATATTCATTGTCCGGCCCGAGGGAATGCCCGTTTTCGTGGCCGATGACAAACAGGTGATCAGCCTCCAAATCAAAATATTTATGCAGTTCCGGCGCAACCAGACGCTCAAGCAGTTTCCGGTTGCGTTCGGGATCGCCGCTCATACGCACCTGACGGTGATAAGCATTGCGGCGACCGCCGCCGGTTTTAATTGCCAGTTTGTCGTTGTTAGGCAGATTCTGCGCCGTGGTAATGGCGCCGCGGCACTGGGCATAATCTCCGGTCAGGGCAACAACATCAACGTCAACCATGGTTTGTTTCAATTCACCGGCGTCGGAAACCGACTGATGATATTGTCCGGCATAAGGCATTAATTTGGCCAGTTCCGGCATATGCTGCTTAAACTTGAGAATCAGATCCGTGCCTTCTTTGTTAATAATGCCGACGCGCACACCGAGCATATCTTTGGGATTGACTTCAATCTGATGTTGGTTCAGAAGTTCCAGCAAAGCTGGATTGTCGTAAACGGTCGGGGTCAGTTCATCGTCATAGCTTTCACGGCCGAGAGTAAATTCCAGCTGGTTGTTGTTTTGCAGCACGGCCCAATGCTTGTCCGCCAGCATGTCCATATCTTCGTTGTTTTGCAGCAGGGCCTGCGCCTGCCAGCCGAGATAATCTTTAAAATCTTCATCGGTGGTATAATGGGCGGCAACTTCGATTTCATTGGCCGCTTTGGAGAAAGCATCCTTGAAATATTCAGTATAGTCAATCGCCCTCAGGTTTTTGCCATCGCGGCGCACCATGGTGCGCACGCTCAAAATCTTTTTGACTTCGTCGATTTTGCCTTCGTTGACCATTCGGGTCAAAATCTCATGGAACTCTTCAACCCCCAAATCCGCCGGATAAAAATTGCGTCCTTTGGCTCCTTTGATGCCTTTGAAAATTTCGACCGGTTCCAGGTCAATACCGTTGTGTCCTTCCACACCGTGGAAAGAGGTGAAAAGTTTGAGCGCCTTGGCGGCATAAGTACTGTTTTGGGCAGCTTCTTCCAAGGCTTTTTTCATCGGCAGGTTCATCTCGTGATCCTGCTCCATCGCCACATCGTCAAAAATTTTGGCGGCAGCAACCAGATGTTCCAAAGCCTTTTTATTGCCTTCGGTCAGATTTTTATAGCCGGCAAAATCTTTGGAAACCAGTTTTACCCTGCGCATGCGGTTATTTATGATATCGTCCAGCTGCGCCTCGCTCAAAGCAATTTCGTATCCGTTAATCTTCATCATTTATCTCCACGGTTCTAAAACGATAGACCTTTATGTTATTTGACCAATAGCTGGGATTAAACCCGGCCTTTACTTTTAAATTCTTCAGAAATTCAGCCTTGTCGGGAAGCTCTTTCCAGACAGAAGGCAAGAACAGTCCCTGACGGTCGCCGTCGCGGATAATCAGGCCGTCAATTCCCGGCCTGATGCGATTCAGCAAATCAGATTCATCCCAGTAAGGCACTCGCTCAAAGCCGGTCAGAAGTGAAATTGAAAAGCGGGTGCGGGAGAGTTCTTCTTCCGTCAGCGGCGAAAAACGTCCGTCTTCCATTGCGGCGCGATACGCATTTTCGGCCAAATCATGAGCAACGGCGACATGGGGAACCACCGTTCCGACACAGCCGCGCAATTCTCCGTTTTGCTTCAGCGTTACAAAAGAAGCGCCTTTATCAAAAAGTTCGTTGCCGTAATCTTTTCGCGCGGGCGAATAGTGTTTGTGCCGAACCGCTTCGGCAAGCGAACGGCTGACAATTCGGCGCAACTGGTCTTTATAAGCCGCGGCAAACAATTTTAAATTCTCGGTTTCCCGTTCCAGCGGCGACAGTTTCGGTTTGGACGCCGTTTTTTCTCCTTCGCCAAAGCTCCAGGCTCCGTAGCCGACAACGCGCTGTTTGTCGCCGGACGTATCGCCGGAATTGAGCAGTTCAAGCATTTCCGGACGCAAAGCGGCTTCTTTGGCTATCAGCAGTGCGGCATTAATGCCGTCGGCCCCGCAGGACATGTGGTTTTCCAGTTCCGCCTGATTATTGGCAACCATATCGGCCGTGCGGCCGTCTAGTTCCCTGGCGGTTTCGTAATCGTTGTAATGAGACAGGTCTGCCGAAACGACCAGCAGCGTATCGTCTCTTTCGACCAGAGGCTCCAGAGCCTGCGCCAAAAGCCCGGGATCGACCTCTCCGTAAACGACAGGAATAATCTTAAATTTTTTCAAAACTTTTTGCAGAAAAGGCAGCTGCACTTCCAAACTGTGTTCTTCCTTGTGGGGATGATCATCAATTTTAAATCCCGGCAAAGCGGCAAGCTGCGCGGTCAACTCCCGATTAACCGGAACGGCGCCCAGCGGGGTGGCAAAGAAATCGGCCGAAGGGAGCGCCGCTCCCCGAAAAGCAACACGGTGAGACGGCCCGAGCAAAATAACGTTTTTGATTTTGGCGGCATATTTTTGCAGACGGCCGTAAGCTTTAGCCGCCGTTGAAGCCGAATAAACATAACCGGCATGCGGCACAATCAGAATTCGGGGCTGGTAATCCAACGGCGAAGCGGTATCCGCCAGATAATGCTCTACTTCGCTGTCCAGCCGGTCTTTGTCGGCGGAATAGAATATGCCGGCAACCGCCGGGTTACGATATCGGGCCAATTCGTCCTCCTTGGGCTGATAATCGGTGATGAGCCGGGAATTTGACGAGACATGCGCTCTCAGGCTGCAATAATTCAGCCACAGCACAGCAATACCCAGCAGCGCAATTATGATATAATGCGTCCGCCGTTTATAATCAATGTCGGAATTGTCTTTCATGCTCTACCCCTCTGGATGACCGGCCGTTGGACTATAAGCATAAAAGAAGTCCTTTAATATTTTGCTAATATCAGCGTCTTTTTGCGTTCTTTCTTGCCGCCAAAGCTTTCAACGTGTTTACATTGACACGGGCAATATTGTTCTTATGCGTCAAAATAACATAGGAATATGGTTTCAGGGCATAAGAACTGCCGGGCTCAAACTGTTGCACGCGGGAGGCAAATTCTTCCTGGGAACTGTCGAAAACCAGCTGCCACTTACCGCCGCCCGGAGGCGTCGGAAGTTTATAGTCAACGGTATGATAGTTGTCTCCGGAAACCATAATCATAAAATCGTCATCCCGGGGTTTGCCTTTATTATTGCTGCCGTTGAGCATATAAGCGCCGGTTTTGGCATGATAGTAATTCCAATCGGAGCCTTCCATTTCCCTGCCGTCCGGCCGCAGCCAGGTAATGTCTTTCGCCCCGTTGGCTTCAACCACCTGGCCGTCAAAAAGCTGTAGATCGCTGAAAACGGGGTGGCGGCTGCGAAAGGCGTTTAACCGGCAGATGTTTAAAAACAGGCGGCGTTTGCGCGGCGGCAGTTCGTCCCAGTTCAGCCAGACGGTCGCATCATCAATACAATAAGGATTATTGTTGGGGTCGGAATAACCGCGTTCATCACCGTTGCGGATCAGAGGTATCCCTTTGCTGAGAATGTTAAAAGCGATATCGCTGTTGGCCCGGCGGAACAATTCCTCTTCATTATATGACTTGGCGTAAATATCAGGACTGCCGTCCCGCCCTTCCTCCCCGTTAGGATAGGTGTTTTTCGGGTGCTGATAGGCGCCGAGCAGACTGAAACCGTCATGACTGCGTCCGGTTCCGATGACAGCGCTTTCATTGGTGTGAGGATCAACATTCGAAGAACCGGCAACCTGATTGCCGAATTGTCCGAGCAGACCGTTGCGGCTGCTGAAAAATTCACCGACAAAGTTTTTGCGGCTGTCGCTCCATTCCTTGACGCCGGGAACCAACGCCGCAAACCGCCCGCTGTAATTTCCGCCCATCGCGCTCCAGGGTTCCACATACATTTCCATACCCAGCTTTTGGGTGGCAAAGCGCAATTCCTGAATAAAGGCTCCGTCCTCCTGAAAACGTCCGTAATTATCCAATGCATTGTCGCCGCCCAAATCCCAGCGGATGCCGTCCACGCCCAGTTTGTGCATCAACAGGAGATAATTATGCAAAATGCCGCGGCCGGCCGGCGAATCAAGATTAAAGTTATTGTCGCAGCCGGTACTGTTCATAAAACGCCCGCGGTTGTCTCCGTCCGGCCGATAATAATTCGGGCTGTCCAGCAATTTAAATGACAGGGACTGATTACGTTCTCCGGTGGCGGCGTGTTCGCCGGTATGGTTAAAAACAGCGTCCACCGTCACTTTTATTCCCGCCTTATGCAGTTCACTGACGGCAGCGGCAAAATCTTCCCAATTGCCGTAACGGGGATCGACCGCAAAAAAGCAATAAGGATTATAACCCCAACTGTCGGTCCGCCCTTCCCGTTTTTGAATCTGGCGGCCGCAGCAGGTCGGAGCTATCGGCATCAGTTCAATATTATTAACCCCGAGGCGTTTGAAATAGTTCAGGGTCCATGAATCGCCCAGACCGGACAATTTGCCGCGTTTTTCCCGGGGGAGCATGGTATTCAGGTGAGAAAAGTTTTTGATATGGGTTTCATAAATGATGTCTTTGGCAATCGGAAACGACGGGCGTTTCTGCAAATGGGGATATTTTTCCGGATCAAATATCCGTTTCATGTCCACCACCACCGATTTAGGCATAACCGGAGCGCTGTCGTGCGAATTTTCGATATCAAGCAACGGAGAAGTCCACTCGTCCATGGTCTTGCTGACTTCAAAACCGTAAGGGTCAACTGCCAGTTTGGCCGGGTTAAAAAACAAACCGCGCGAGGGATCATATTCTCCATACGCGCGGTATCCATATTTTTGTCCGGGTTTAACGGCGGGGACTTCCGCCGTCCAGACATTATCGTCCCCCTTGTTCATTTTTATGCGGATTTCTTCTTTTTCATCCGGGGAAAACAAGCAGAGCTCCATTCCCGCGGCATGTTCCGACTGAACGCGGAAAACCGTTTTGTCTTTATGGTATTGAGCTCCGAGAAAAGGATAATCGACCATTATGTCACCTGAAAAATTGTCTGTTAAAAAGAATGAATTCATCTTAGCGTTTTTTAGACAATTTTTCAAGCCTTATTTGTCTATTTAATCAGCTTCAGCGTGTGGTAAAAATCTTCAAAATTGTTGAAATAGACAATCTTGGTATCCGGGGCTCCTTCATCTCCCCAAATTGAGCGCCCTATGCGTACCGGGAGGGCATTGGCGGCTTCGGCCGATTTGCTGTCCATCGGGCTGTCACCTATCATCCATACACGTTCAGGAGTAATGTCCGCCGGAGCCAACAGACCGTCAAGAGTGTAATAAATCTGCTCGGGATAAGGCTTGTCACGGGAGGCCTCATGACCGCAGACGACACGGGAAAACAACTGCGGATCAAACAACAGCGGCAGTTCTATTTCCATCAGACGCCGGTCTTTGTTGCTCATAATCATCATCGGAATTCCGCGGGCATGAAAAAAAGCCAGAACATCGCGCACGCCGGGAAAGGTGCTGATATGGCTGCGAACCTCACGTTTATAGATTTCAGCATAACGTTCGTAAGCGGCAACGGCATTTTTAGCCCCGAAGACAAGCGGAAAATTATCGCGAAAAGACAAATCCGGATTACGGCGGCTTTTAACCGCCTCCCAGTCAGGCAGGCCGTATTCCTTCAAAACCCGGTTGACGGACAGAACCAACGTGCTCCGGCTTTCGGCCAGCGTGTTGTCCCAGTCAAAAATAACATATTCCAGTTTTGATAAATCCAGCGTCATGGTTTCCTCTCGGGATATATAGATAAGTTCTCTTCGGCGATTTAAAAGGGCCGCAGATATGAAAAGCCCTGCCGAAGCAGGGCTGGTTTTATCTGTTTTCCAACAGCGCTGTATTCAACGCCGGTTTTTTATGGGTCAGGATACTGATAACCTTGACCAATTCGTTTTTCAGTTCCTGGCGGGTGACCACAATATCAACCATGCCGTGTTCACGCAGATATTCGGCGCGCTGGAAACCTTCCGGCAGTTTTTCGCGAATCGTCTGTTCAATCACGCGGGCCCCGGCAAAACCGATAATGCAGCCTTTTTCGGCAATGTGAACATCGCCCAGCATGGCAAAAGAAGCGGAAACGCCGCCGGTGGTCGGATCGGTCAGAACCGAAATATAAGGAATCCCTTTTTCCTTCACCTGATTAATCGCCGCCGTGGTACGGGCCATCTGCATCAGGGACAAAATGCCCTCCTGCATGCGGGCGCCGCCGGAGGAAGCGACAATAATCAGCGGGTAATTATTGCGGGCAGAAACTTCAGCCGCTTTAACTATTCCCTCGCCGACGGCCATTCCCATAGAGCCGCCCATAAAAGAGAAATCCATTGCGGCGACGACGCAGGGAATGCCGCCGATGTCGCCCTGGGCAACACGGATGGCGTCATTGCTTTCGGTTGATTTGCGATAAGCCTTAAGACGGTCGGTATATCTTTTGGTGTCCTTGAATTTGAGCGGATCTTCCTTAACCTTGGGCAGAGCGATTTCATTAAACTCGCCGTCAAAAAGCATTTTCAGCCGTTTGTCAACATAGAGACGCAGATGATGGCCGCAGGAAGTGCAGACATAAAGGCTTTTCTTCATTTCCTTGGAGAAGAGCATTTGACCGCAAATCGGGCATTTGACCCACAGATTGTCGGCAATCTCTTTCGGGGTGACTTTTTTTATTTTCGGACGTACGAAATCAGTTAACCAGTTCATGTTTATACCATTTCAGTTATTTGGTTTCAGCAGCTTCGCCGGTCTTCGGCTTACGGGAGAAAGCGGCCTTAAACCTTTCTTTTATTGTCGGTTTGGGTTTAGCGGCTTCGGCGGCCTTAAAGCTGTCCAGATTGGACTGCAGACCCGAAACCTTTTCAACCAGTTTCTGCTGTTCTTTGCTCAGTTTTTTGTTTTGCTTAACCTGTTGACGCAACGCCTTGCGCACCGGGGCATAAGACATCCACATCCATACCAGGCCGAGAATAAAGCCCAACAGAATGAAGAAAACAACCGCCACGCTCAAAGATACGGTTATTTCAAAGTAAAAAGGCCAGAGGTCAAACGTCGCCAAATCATTATTCACGAATGCAAAAATCAGAATAACAATCAATATCGGCAAGCCTATCAACAGTTTCATAAAACCCATGTTCCAGCCCTTTCGCTAAAATTTCGGAATTATTTTTTCGGATTCAGCAATTCATGCAGTTGTTTTCCGGTTTTAAAATGAGGAATATTGCGTTCTTCAACCTGAACCTGTTCGCCGGTGCGGGGATTTTTGGCAACCCGGGGCGTGCGTTTACGAATCGAAAAAGCGCCAAAGCCGCGGAACTCGACACGTTCTCCGGCCGCCAGAGAGCTGATGATTTTATCAAATACGACGGCAACGATACGCTCAACGTCTTTCAGCATTAAATGGGGATTTTTATTGGCAATTCTTTCAATTAATTCAGATCTAGTCACGATAATACCTCTTTATTTTCCTTTTATTGTTATCAGCAGATAAGTTATCCGCTTTTATTCCATAAATCAATATCGCAATTTGGTAAAATGCAAAAATTTTATTGTGAGTTATCCCATATTATTATTCCGGTTTCAGGAGGCCAGATGTTCAACGCCGACCGGCGTTTTGTCATTGCCGAGCTGAATATCTTCAATCCGGTCAATCCGGCGGGAAATCTTTCCGGAAGAAACTTTGATATCGCCGATATCGCGCGAAGCCATGTCAAAATGCTTGCTCAGGCTCTCAATGCGGTCATCAAGCCGGGAAATGTCTTCGGTCAGGCTGCCGACTTCTTTCTGAATAACGCCGGCCATTTCCCGCATACGGGCGTCTTTTAATACCGCGCGCACCGTATTAAGTGTGGCCATCAGAGTGGTCGGCGAAACAATCCAGACTTTGGAACGGTAGGAGACTTCAACCACATCGGTAAAATTGGAATGCAGTTCGGCGTATATGGATTCCGAAGGCAGAAACATCAGGGCAGATTCCGCGGTTTCGCCGGGAATAATATATTTCTCGGAAATATCTTTAATATGCTTCAGCACCGAAGCACGGAAAAAACGCTCAGCCTCGACCTTTTCGCGGTCGGTTTGGGCATTGCGGAGCGCCTGATAGCTTTCAAGCGGAAATTTGGAGTCAATCACAATCATTCCCGGCGGATTGGGCAGATTCAGCACGCAGTCGGCGCGTTTCTGATTACCGAGCACAACCTGAAAAGCATAAGCCGAGGGCGGCAAAGCCGAAGTGACGAGGTCATTCAGCTGAATCTCGCCGAAAGCGCCGCGCGCCTGCTTGTTGGAAAGGACTTCCTGCAGCGAGACGACCTGCTCCGACAAACTGGAAATCTTCTGCTGGGCAACATCTATCTTGGCCAGACGTTCACGCAGGTCGTGCAACGTTTCCGTCGTTTTGGCGGTTGACTGCTGCAATCCGTCGCCGACGCTTTTGGTAACGGCCAGCAGCTTTTCATCCATTATTTTCAGCACCGACAGTTTCTGCTCGTTTATAGCTTCGGCAATACGGTTCTGAGAATTCTGATTATTTTCCGACAGCTGGGTCAGACGTCCGGCCAGTTCGGCCTGACCGCGGAACAGCGTATCCGCCAACGAAGACAACTCTTTTGAAGCACCTCGCCGCAGCAAAACAATCATATTGCCGAGCAGCAAGATGACGACCAGTCCTCCGAGCAGTCCCTCCCAGGGCAGATAAAAACTTCCGACGGTCATGGCTTTCCTTTAATTTTCCGGCAAATTGCGCCCCATGGCCAGGAACTTGGCCGTGCGCTGCTTTTTCAATTCGTCACCGCTCAACGGCAGCAGCTCCTTCAAATGTTTAAGAATGCTGTCGCCAACCTTTTCGATAGTGGTTTTGGGGTCGCGATGGGCGCCGCCGACCGGCTCTTTGATAATCTCGTCAATCACGCCGAATTTACGCAAATCCTGCGCGGTGAGTTTCAACGCTTCGGTCGCCTCCTGAACTTTATCGGCCGAACGCCATAAAATGGAAGCGCAGCCTTCGGGAGAAATAACCGAATAAATCGAGTGTTCCAGCATCAGAATCCGGTTAGCCGTGGCAATGGCAATGGCTCCGCCGGAACCGCCCATACCAATAACGATTGAGATAATCGGCACATGAATCTGCAGGCATTTTTCAATTGATGAAGCAATTGCCTCGGCCTGACCGCGGGCTTCGGCGTCGATGCCCGGGAAAGCGCCGTCGGTATCGACGAATGCGATAACCGGCATATTGAATTTGTCAGCCATATCCATCAGGCGCTGTGCCTTGCGATACCCTTCCGGCTTGGCCATACCGAAATTATGTTTCATACGGGTTTCAAGATCAGAGCCCTTTTCCTGTCCGATGACAACGACGGAAATATTCTTAAAGCGGCCGATACCGCCGATCATAGCCTCATCATCGCCGAACAGGCGGTCGCCGCAGAGCGGGGTAAAATCTTCAATCAGGGCATGAACATAATCCAGGCAGTGCGGGCGCTGGGGATGGCGGGAAACCTGAAGTTTCTGCCAAGGGGTCAGGTTAGCGTATGTCAGCTTGACCTGTTTTTCGAGTTTTTGTTCCAAACGGTTAACCTCCTGGGCGATATCGACATCCTGGTCTTTGGCCAAGAGTTTTAAACTTTCAATCTTAGCTTCGATTTCAACGATATTTTTTTCAAAATCCAAAACCAATGTATTGTTATTACTCATGGTGTTTTTTCTCTTTATAAATTTAGTCCTGCTGGTTTCTTAGCACAAAAATTTCAAAATTTCGACTATTATTTTTGTTTGTTGTTGATTTATCGCCCCTAATATCCCAAAGCAGGGCGTTTTGCAAAGATTTTAATTGAAATCTGCCGCAGATGGAATAGTATAAAGGGCAGATTTTGTTTATTAACCGGGAGTTTCCGTTCGTGTTAGCTTTAGCTTTTTTTGCCTCGGTCTTTTCAACTTTCCTGTGGTTGATTTATATGTTCATGTATTTGAAAGACAAGCTCGGCGGCATGAGTTTCGGCAGTTTGGGACTGTCGGACATTTCCTTGTATATCGCGCTGCTGGTGCTGCCGGTTCTCGTCTTGTGGATGATTTTCGGTTACGTGACCCAATATCTGAACTTCCACCGCCTGAACGACAATATGTACAGTTTGTTTAAACAGATGAAAAAGAATCTGGAATATACGGATTTAATCGCACGGATTATGCTGGAAGCCGAACAAAACGGCAAAGACGGTTTCATTCTCAATAAATTTGACCTGTTCATAACCGACATGAACGAACTGCTGGCCGAAATTATTCAGCGCGGGGCACTGGCTGCGCCCGAGCAGATAGATTCCCTGTGGGCCAAAACTCGCAACGGCGCCAAATGGGCATTCGGCAAAGTAATTATCGAAATTGACGCCAATCAGGGCAATTTCGGCAGCCGTCTGGTTCTCAAGGCCCAAAATGACAAAGTTTTGGCAGGGACAATTCTGGAATTTTGCGCCCGATATCAAAATCTGCTCGGCATTTTGGAAAAACATGACAAAGAGCGCATTTTTCTGACAATGGTCGAAACCGGAGTTTACGGCAAGGTCTATTCCATTCTTGCCCCCTGGGGCGAACAAATCCGCCGCAAGCGCGACTTCGGCGACCTCAGGGAGGAAAATGAGGAAACTTCACCGGAACCACGCCGGTTCAGCGGGCTTTCCGTTTCTGCTCCGGCAACGGAAGAAAGAGAACCTTTACGCCGCGAACTCAGACCTCAGCACGAAAACTCTTCTTTTGCCGCCGTTTCGCAAACGGAAGACGGCGATCGTAAATCGTTTATGGATATGTTCAATCCGTTTAAGCACCGCAGCCGGCCCCAAGAAGAACCGGAAACGAGCGACGACAGGGATCCCTTTTCAATGGCTCTGGAACGCAGTTTCGGCACGGCGGAAACCGACAGTGAACCGCAAACGCCGTTTGTTGACGTGCGACATGACGACGACGCCATGCCGGCACCGGTTATCACCCGCCGTGAAGAAGAAAGAGACGACAAGGAAAGAATCCGCTTTGCCGAAGAAAGGGAACCGGCCGTCGAAGACATAAGAAAGCAGCCGACTTTTTCGAGCATGGAGGAAACGGAAATCGGCTTTACCAATACACAGAAAACACTCAATTCCCTCAAACGGGAATGGGAGGAGATGACCGGCATTCAGCCGCGGGCGGAGACCAAACCGGAGACGGAAACCGCTTACCCGGCAGAGACAAGGAAATCCCGACTGACACAGGCAAAAGACGAAGATTATGCATATCCCTTCAGCGGATGGACGGATGAGGACAATTACAATAAATAAAAAAATCCGCCTTTGGCTGCTGAGCGGTCTGTTGCTGCTGCCGTTTCCGGCAACGGCTGAGATTATGCCGCAGATTGCCCTGTATCATCATCCCAAATACGAACATGATTTTACCCACTTCGCCTATGCCGACCCGCAGGCGCGCAAAGGCGGGCGAATCGTGATGCCGGAATATGGCGGTTTTGACAATTTCAATCCGTTTATCTTTAAAGGAAATGCTACGCCGCAGGTGGCCAATCTGAGTTTGGACAGTCTGGGCATTGTTCCGGCAGACGATCCGGCGACGGTTTATCCATTGGTTGCAAAGGCCTTTGATTTGCCGGAAGACAATTCGTATGTCGGCTTTCTGCTGGATGAACGGGCCAAATTTCAAGACGGGACGCCGATTACCGCCGATGACGTTATTTTCAGCTACAAGGCTCTGGTAGAAAAAGGACAGCCGCTTTATAAGGTTTATTATGCAGATGTGGAGCGGGTGGAAAAAATTAATCCGCGGGAAGTGCGCTTTTATTTCAAAAAAGGTTCGCAAAACAAAGAACTGCCGCTGATTTTGTCACAAATAAAAATTTATTCGGCCAAAGACTGGGAAGGGCTTGACTTCAGCAAACCGTCACTGCGCATTCCGCTCGGCAGCGGCCCTTACCGATTGGAAAAATATGAACCGGGACGGTATCTGGTTTTCCGGCGGAATCCGGATTACTGGGCGAAAGATTTGCCCAGCCGCAAGGGCTTTTTTAACTTTGACGAAGTTCGTTTTGACTACTATCAGGATACGACTGTCACTTTGCAGGCCCTGTTTGCCGGCAGTATAGACGTACGGGAAGAATATATTGCCAAAATCTGGGTTACCGGATATGACAACCGTCCGGTTAAAGAAGGCAGGATAATCAAACAGGAAATGGCTCATAATAACGCCGCCGTGCTGCAAATGTTTGCTTTCAACCTGCGCAAGCCCCAATTTCAGGACCGGCGTGTCCGACAGGCGATTGCACTGGCTTTTAACTTTGACTGGGCCAACGATAAACTGTTTTATAACCAGTACCGGCGCCTGTACAGTTATTTTACCAATACGGGCATGGAGGCGACCGGCCTGCCGCAAGGAAAAGAACTGGCAATTTTGAACAGATACCGGCGGCAGTTGCCGGACAAAGTTTTTACAACGGTTCCGGCAAATCCGCGGCACAAAGACTTCAAGGAAACACGGCGGCACCTGAAGGAAGCCGTCAAGTTGCTGCGGGCAGCCGGATATGACTTTGTAAACGGAAAAATGACCAATCTGAAAACCGGGGAACCGCTGGCATTTGAAGTTTTAAGCAATTCGGCCAACGGCAACACCTTTACACGGGTGATGCTGCCTTTTATCAATAATCTGGCCAAAATCGGCATCAAACTGACTTTTCGCAATTTGGAAGTAAATATTTTTAAAAACCGGCTGGACAATTTTGATTTTGACATGGCGATTATCTCCTACGGCGTCAGCCGCCTGCCCGGCAACGAACAGGCCGAAATGTGGGGCAGCGCTTCAGCCGACGTCAGGGGAAGCTATAACATTATGGGCATCAAAAACCCGGTTGCCGACCAGTTAATCAAGGGGTTAATCGCAGCACAGGAAAAAGACGACTATGAAGCGTATGTGCGTGCGCTCGACAGGGTTCTGCTGACGGAGAACTATATGATTCCGCAGTGGTATTCTCCGGCTCAGCGGGTAGCTTATCACAACAAATTCATGTTTCCGCACAGCAAAGTCAAGGCCGGTTTTCAGCCGATGACATGGTGGGCCCAAACCCCGGCAGGAAAGGACAACAAATGAGAAATTACATTATTAAACGCCTGCTGCTGATTCCGCTGACACTGCTGGGCATTCTGACAATCAATTTTCTGATTATCCAGACAGCACCGGGCGGACCGGTGGAACACACTCTGGCCAAATACCGCGGTTTTAACGTTGATTCAAAGTCGCAGTTTACCTCCACCGCGGCGGTAAACATGAATCAGTCGGCGGCAAAGTATCAGGGAGCGCAGGGCGTGCCCGAGGATCTAATCAAAGAGCTGGAAAAACAATTCGGATTTGACAAACCTCTGCATGAACGCTTTTGGCAAATGGTCAGTTCTTATGCCAGGTTTGATTTCGGCAAAAGCTATTATCAGGATAAATCCGTCAGCCGTCTGATTTGGGAAAGGCTGCCGGTTTCCGTTTCATTGGGACTGTGGTCAACTTTGATTATTTATCTGATTGCGCTGCCGCTGGGCATAAAAAAAGCCGTACGCGACGGAAGCGCTTTTGACGTCTGGACTTCTTTTGCGGTTATCATCGGGGCGGCTATTCCGGTTTTTCTGTTTGCGGTGTTTCTGATTGTCTTTTTTGCCGGAGGAACTTATCTGCACTGGTTTCCGCTGAGGGGACTCACTTCCGACAACTGGGAGCAGCTTTCCCTGTTCGGCAAAATCATTGATTATTTCTGGCATATTACCCTGCCGGTGACAGCCATGGTTATCGGAGGATTTGCCAGCCTGACCATGCTGACAAAAAATTCGTTTCTGGATGAAATCAACAAGCCGTATGTTTTGACTGCCCGCGCCAAAGGCCTGAGTGAAAATCAGGTTTTATACGGGCATGTCTTTCGCAATGCAATGCTGATTGTGGTTGCCGGTTTTCCGACGCTGCTGATTAAAATGCTGTTTACCGGCTCGTTGCTGATTGAAGTTATTTTTTCACTTAACGGGTTGGGTCTGCTCGGCTACGAAGCCATTATGACCCGCGATTATCCGGTTATTTTCGGAACCTTATACATTTTTGCGCTTTTAGGCCTGCTGCTGAAATTACTCAGCGACATCACTTATTCCTTAGTTGACCCGCGCATCAATTTTTCCAGCGCCGGCAATCTCTGAACCTATCTGAGATTTCATAAAGCCCAAAACCATTCCGCGGAGCAGCTTAAAATAGACAAAACACAATTATATAACGAAAGTTATAGCGGAATATGAAATTCGTTATATCTCACAATAACCTATTGTTATTCAACAATATTTTCAATGTTACACTTTTATTAAAATTAAAATTCCACCCTTTACACAATGACAAAAATTTGTTATATTTTGTCACATCAACTAAAAAACATGCAGGAAGGTAAGAAAATGACATTTAATGACGACACTTATTCCTCAGTCGCAGCTAACAATTCTCATCATATTACCAAGCAAAAATTACTGAAAATCAGAGAAATCTATGAATTCTGCAAAAATGCCCAGCAAAATCTGCAAGTCCGGCATATTGTCAATGCCAAATTTGCTCAAATCGTCGAGGAGGCCGAAGAGCAGATTAAACTCTTTGCCGAAGGGAAGCTCAACATTGATAATGACGCATTGGATTTAATGAAAGAATATATTGAAGAATTCGGCCGCAACTATTATAAGCACGGCGGTCAGATGCGTTATGAATATTCTCCCGAAGCAACCAAGGCCAAAATTATGCTCGAGCAGCATCGTTATCAGACGACCCGCCGACAGGGCGCTGTTTCGGCAGAAATGTCTGAAACATTCAATTTGGATGCCATGTCCCGCGGCACTGCCGATGAATTTGTTCTTCCCGACAATGAAATTTTTGAATCAGACACGGCAGAGACAGCCGCAGCTCCTATGTCGGAGGAATATTCCATGAACATTCGGGAAACAAAATCCGGCGTAAAAGAGGTCTCCGACAATACGGCTCTCCGCATACAACGGGAAACAGAAAATCCGGCCGAGACGGTTTCGGTACCAATGACGGGCGAGACTGTCGCCGAACATCCGGTTGTCGATGAAGCTGAGAAAATTACGAGTGAAGAAATTCACCTTCAAGTAAACAAACCGGCAGATGATTTCGTAAAGCCGGTTCAGTCTCAGGCACCGGTTCCTTCTCAACCTAAAACGGAACATAAACCGGATAACGGAACAGCTGTCGCCTCTCAGCCGCAGGCTAAAATCGATTCTTTGGTTCGGGCAGCTAAAAAACAGTCTGCCCCCAAGACAGGCACGAAGAAAAAATCAGGAATGTCGTTTTTCAGACAGGTTAAAGAATTCTGCGGAGACGCGGCCAAGGCTTTCCGCCGCAACATCAAACGCTACGGCGTGGCTGCAGCCACATTGTTCAGCACCACCGGGGCATACAACGGTTACCCGATGAACGACAATGCGTCATATAAAGCTGCTTTAAACAGTAAGCAGATTTCTCTGCCGGATATAACGCCTGACCAGTCTGCCGGTTTAACGGCTTCATTCACACAGGCCGCAGAAGAGAACAAAAGTTATCCTGATTATGAACTGACCGATTTCGGCTTTATCAACCCTTTGCTGGAGCAAACGCTCATTAATGCCATGACACAACAGGATTCTCCGGCGGCGGAAGAAAATGTCGTTACCCTTGCCGACCTGTCTTATACCGATATTGAATTCACTGCCGAAGATCTGGCGGCGATGGTTCCCAGCCCAACAGCCATAAAGCTGGCTGAGAATGCCGAAGACGTCGCGGCCCGGATGAACTGTGAAGGCTATTGCTTCCGCGGCGCCAAAAAAGCTTTCCGCGAAACCGGATTGGGCGAAATGTACGGCCGAAGCGCTTATATGGCCAAGCGGCAACTTGACGCCAATCCGCATTTTGTCCGCATCAAAAGCCATGTCAGCAATAACACCGTGGTTCCCGATGGCGGGATCGGCGTTTATGGACGCAGCGCCTCGCATCCGCACGGACACATCGGCATCTTCAGCGGCAACAAAGACTGTTCCAGCAAGATCCGTCGGCCGATGACCTCAACCGGCAGCTACAGCAGTTTTGACCTTTATCTGCCGGCAGATACCAGAGTTCCGGCCAGCGTTTTGAAAAAGATAAATCAGATTCAGGTGCTGGAAAAACATTATGGCGCCAAACCGCAACCCAAGCTGATTTCTCCGTTTTTGCTGGCAATTCAGAACCTTAACAGCAACAGTTAAGACCGAGCCCTCCTCCCCGGAGGGCTTTTTTATTGTGCGGCCGCTTCCGTTTCAGGCAGAGAAAGGCCGCTTTTCAGAATATTTTCCCGGGAGAGGCGGATAATCTCCTCCTGCAAAGCGGATACCGCGGGCTCATTCAGTTCATTGACTTCCGGATGCGGCGTCAATGCGTTACGATAATACCAGTCGCCGCAATCACATTTTCCCCAGTAGCGGACATCGCCGTCATGATAAAGATTGCTTTGCAGGGTTGCTTCCAGTTTGTCCAGCAATTTAACCAGACGGCTTTCCGGGGTTACTCCCGCTTCATATTCGCTAAACAAAGCAAAAAACTGCTGATTTAACGGAGCCGGCAATACGGCACGGATAGCGGCGGCAGCTTCGGCTTCTTTTTCTTTTTTGTGCACTCTCAATTCCGGATAGCGAATCTGCGATGACAAAGAAACATCCCCGGCCAGCGCTTCCGGCAAATCATGGATTAAAGCCAGCCGCAGCAGTTCTCCGCAAGCAAACCGATTTTGCAGATAAGGGGTAAGAACCAACAGCAGGAAACACAGTTTAACAACATGGTCGGCATCGCTTTCCGGCGTTCCGTCGGACAACAGGTTATCCCGGTTAACCAGGGCCAGCTTTTCAACGATATCCATAAAGTCGGACAAAGCATCGGTTAACGGCAGACGCTGATAATTTAATTCTGACGGAATAACATTCGTTTTAACACAGCTTTTAATCATGGCCATACGGCAAATATTCAGACACTGGGCTTCCAGATGATCCAGCAGCGGTTCTTTAAGTTTGGCAAGCCACGGTTTTTCCGGGGTTTCGCCGCTCATCACGCAACGATAATACCAGTCGCCGTTCGCCCCCTCTCCCCAATAGCGGACATCGCCATAACGGCAGGCCTGAAAATCAGCCTCCAGTTTATCCAGAACATAAACAATCTGTGCTTCGCGGCTGCTTTTGTTTTCATATTCCATAAACAAGTCATAAATCCGGCTGCCGGCAGCGGCGGGCAGCATTCGGCGATAACGTTTTACGGCGGCGGTTTCGGCTTCTTTCTTCTGTTTTTTCAGTTGAGAATCCCCCTGTTGGGCAGCCAGAGGAACATCACCGCATTCGGCTTCAACCAAATCATGAACCAGAGCCAGCTCCAGCATTCTGGTCAAATCGACTTTTGTTTGCAGATAAGGAAAGACCGACATTGCCAGATAAGCCGTTTTCAAAATATGCGCGGTATCATTCTCCGGTCGGCCGTCGGATAATTTTACATCGCGTCTTACCAGACACAATTTTTCAACAATGCGATAGAAGTCGATTATTTTACGGATGTCAGAAGGCGTCATGCTTTTTCTCCCGCAAAAAAACCGCCCACAAGGAGCGGTTTTCAGTTTAAGCGTTTTTACCGATTTTGGTCTTGCCGCCGAGATAAGGCCGCAGCTTGACCGGAATATTAACCGTACCGTCCGCATTCTGGTGATTTTCAATAAACGGAACCAGAGCGCGGGGCGTTGCGATGCCGGTATTGTTCAATGTATGAACATATTTAACCTTGCCGTCGGCATTGTCGCGATAGCGCAAATTCGTCCGGCGGGCCTGCCAATCAGTGATGTTGGAGCAGGAATGGGTTTCACGATAACAGTTCTGCGAAGGAACCCAGGCCTCCAGGTCATACTGACGATATTTCGGTGCACCCATATCACCGGTGCAGATATCAAGAACCTGATAAGGAAGCTCCAAATCCTGCAAAACTTCTTCGGAGATCGCCAGAAGCTTTTTATGCCACTTGTCACTTTCGTTGACGTCATTTTTGCAGATGACAAACTGTTCGGTTTTCATAAACTGGTGAACCCGCACCAAACCGCGGGTGTCTTTTCCGGCGGCTCCGGCTTCACGACGGAAACAGGGAGAAAATCCGGCATAGAGAATCGGCAGTTCGTTCTCGCTGAGAATTTCATCGGCACGCAGGGAATTCAGAATCAATTCGGCTGTTCCCGAAAGATATAAATCATCGGCAGGCATATAATAAATCTCGTCGCGGGAAAAAGGCAGATAGCCCTGGCCGTACAAAGGCCGTTCTTTGGAGATGGAAGGTACGGTAATGACCGTAAAGCCGTGAGAACGCAGTTTGTCGAGTACCATCATGTGAATGGCCAGTTCCAACTGTGCCAAATCATTTTTAATTGCATAAGTGCGAGAACCGGAAACTTTGGCAATGCGCTCCATTTCGCTCCAGTCGTTTAACTCCATCAGCTCAATATGGTCGCGGGGGGTAAAGTCAAACTTGGTCGGCTCGCCCACCTTGCGCAGAACAACGTTGGCGCTTTCATCAGGTCCAACCGGGCAGTTCGGACTGGGATAGTTCGGCATACGCAGCATCTGCTCGTCAAACCGGGCCTGAATTTCACCCAGTTCTTCCTGCTGCTTTTTAAGTTCGTCACCGAGTTCACGGCTTTTAGCTATAATTGCGGGACGCTCTTCCGCCGAGGCTGACTTAATGGAGTTGCTCAGCCGGTTTTTCTCTTCCGCCAGAGCCTGTGACGAGGTTTTGAGTTTGTTCATTTCCAGATAGGTTGATATTAAATTATCGACGTTTTCGGAAGGGAATCCTTTTTTAGCCAGGCTTTCTTTGACTTGATTCTGATTATCGATAATATATTTAATATCCAACATGTGTATTCGTCCTATTTCATTTTATTATTAGTCAACGTTTGTAAAGAATAGCTATTTTTGAAATAAAAACAACAGAAAAGTAATGCTTCGCGCACAAAAAACGTTTAGCGAATCGGCTAAACGTTTTTACGGTTTCTTTCGGGAAAGCCCTGGAAATTTAATTTTCAGAGACGGTTCCGGTTTCTTCAAAAACCAGTTCTTTGCCGTCTGCGCCGCTCAGGGTCAGCTTTTCTCCGTCCAACTTAAAATGCTTGACCGTCGGCAAAAACTGCAGATATTCCTGCTCTGCGGTCATCAGCTCTTGCGGGCCGGCCATCATGGTTGCTCCGGCAGGGCCGAAAGTTATTTTATCGCCGTCCAGCGTGTAAGAACCGAAATAATTGTTAATTGCCGATTTTCCGAAAAAACGGTTTTCCTTTCCGTCGAAGCCGAGCGTAATTTCCGCATTTGCCGGAGCATTCTGCAGTTTATATTCCTTACCGACGAAACTGTCCGGAGTTTCGGCCGTGCAGGCGGCAAACAACAAAGTGCCCAAAATCAGGCTAAACAGTTTAGACATGAAAAATCTCCTTTAATAAATAACGTGCTTTTTTAAGATATACCCATATTCATAAAATACCAGCCTTAATTATTCTTTAATCGACAGCTTTAAAACGCAGCGTCTGACCGTAAATGTTTTCCAAAACCAGTTCATCCTGCGTCAGATACATTATTTTTTCGCCATAGAGGAAATCAAAATAGGCGCGTTCCGGTTTCAGCATACGCTCCGGACGTCTGAGCCGGGTGGCATTGACCGTGTCAAAAAAAATCCGCCGGGTTTCTTCTTTTTCTTCCAGCCGATAGTCTCCGTAATATTGATTAAAATAAGTGCCCCAATACTGCCCGCTTTCCTCGTCAAAGTTAAGCGTAACCGGATAACGGTGCGGACCGGTTACCAGCAGATAGGAGCTGCGCAGTTCCGGCTTTTCTCCGGCGCAGGCGCTTAAAAAAAGGCAGAACACTGCCACAAGCCACAGTCTATGCATTGACATATCCTCTTTACCAAACCGGAATTATCATAAAAGATTTTTGCAAAATAACCAAGCATAAAAAACACCCGGCACAAACCGGGTGTTTCCGTGATTAATTGTTCAGCCAGTCATAAGTTATTAGTGCCGCAAAGGTTTATTCCTTCCGGCTTAATATATATAGCGGCGGTTAGGAAGAATTGAAGAGCCGCCGGGACAGAAAAAACTTCCGTAAAAAAAATAATTAACATTAATCATAAAATTATACTTGATTTTTTTTTGAAGGGCGTGTATGTTTCCTTTCGTTGCCGCCGCTGTAGCTCAGTGGTAGAGCACGTCATTGGTAATGACGGGGTCGCAAGTCCGATTCTTGCCAGCGGCACCATTTTTAGAAATGCACCTTTCGAGGTGCTTTTTTGTTATGAAAATCAAGACTTTCAGCTAGTCCGATTTTTGAGGTTTTTAAGATAGCATTTTTTGATAACTTATCGGACTTTTTGAGTGAAACCTAAGTAAAACCAATTTTTTTTACGATTCCTATTCCAGCCCGATAAAATCTTGAGCAACTTTGAAACAATAAAAGAACATACATAGAACACATTTTATTGATTTTTTAATTTTTGTTATTTATAAAAGTATTTAATTTGTTGAAAGCAGTCGTTTTTACTGTTATCAATAAAATTAGGAGTAATCATTTATGACAAAGATAAAAAAAAACAATTTAGTTGCCCCATTTGTAAAATGGGCTGGGGGGAAAAGACAGCTTCTGCCTGAATTGATAAAGCGCGTCCCTAAATTTACAACATATTGTGAGCCATTCGTTGGTGGGGGAGCTTTGCTTTTTTATTTGCAACCATCTAAAGCAATAGTTAATGATTTTAACAAAGATTTGATAAATACTTATATTGCCATACAAAATGATGTTGAGCAGCTAATTCAACATTTATCAAAATATAAAAACGATTCTGAAAGTTATTATAAGATAAGAGAATTGGACAGAACCCCTTTGTTTAATAATATGTCTAATACAGAGAAGGCATCTCGATTAATTTATCTTAATAAGACTTGTTATAATGGATTGTTTAGAGTAAATAGCCAAGGCGAGTTTAATTCTCCTTTTGGTAGTTATAAGTCTCCAAATATTGTTAACGAACCGACGCTTCGGGCTGTTCATAATTACTTAAACAATGCAGAGGTGACATTCTTAAATGGTGATTTTGAAAATGCTGTGAAAAATATAAAAAAAGGAACATTTGTTTATTTTGATCCTCCTTATGATCCGGTTTCTGCATCTTCTAATTTTACAGGTTACACTAATTTGGGATTTGGAAAACAAGAACAAATAAGATTAAAGAATGTTTGTGATGAACTAAATGCTAAAGGTATTAAGTTTTTATTGTCTAATTCTGCCACAGATTTTATTTTAGATTTATATAAAGAATATAAGATAGAAAAAATACCCGCCAAACGAGCCATAAATTCCAATGCAAGCCTTCGTGGCAATATTGATGAGGTTTTAATAAGAAATTATGAAGATTAATCTTTGGGAGAATATATTCGATAAATATGATATTCTTGAGAATATTAAGAAAAATGGTCAATACGAAATATCGGCTAAAGCCATAAATGAATTTAGAGAAGCTCGTTTAATGACCAAGTTTGATAATGCTTCTCAATTACCAAAGATTTTTGTGGACAACGGATTATCTATTCTTCCTGTTTCTCGAGGCAGTTATGTAATTGCACCAATGAAGATTTTTCACGATTTTCCTAAAATTGAGCATTCTGGTGAAATTTTTTATTTAGAATTTCCTGAACATATACAAAGCTTATCTCCTGATGGTATAACAAGTGAAGCGTTAGCCTTAAATGCCGCATATCTTTCTGGAATATTAAAAGATTTTATCGAGGATGAACAAATTTCTCCAACAATTAACGGTAGAATGTCGTCATCTACCTTTGATTTTAATATAACAAGCAGTTTGTCAAATGAAGACGTACGGATAAATGTAAATAACGCACAAATAGAAATTGATGCTGGTTATGAAGGTGCAGAATATCTTTCGATTATTGAAGCTAAAAACCATTTAGCCGATGATTTTGTTATTAGACAATTATATTATCCTCTACGCTTGTGGACAAATAATTTAAAGAAACCAGTCAAAACGATTTTTATGGTTTATACTAATAATATGTTTTATCTTTATGAATATAAATTTGATGATGTTCAAAATTATAATTCATTAAAACTAAGTCGATTTCAGAGATATAGTTTTGAAAAGATGGAAATAAGTTTAGAAGATATTGAGCGTATTTTACAAAATGTAAAAGTAGTTCAAGAGGCTTCTATTCCATTTCCTCAGGCAGATAGTTTTGAACGAGTTATCAATTTATGTGAATTGTTATACAAAAGCAATTTAACTAAAAATGACATTACCGTTGAGTATGGCTTTGATAAAAGACAAACAGACTACTATATAAATGCCGGAAAATATCTCGACTTAATAAAAGAACAGGATGGAATAGTTTCCTTATCATCTACAGGAAGAAATATAATGGATAAATCTCCAACAAGAAGACAGTTAGGATTTGTTCACCAAGTTTTACAGCATGCTGTTTTTAACGATGTTTTGAAGACGCAACTTAAAACTGGTTCTCTTTTATCAAAATCTGAAATTATCAATAAAATGAAAACGTATCCATTATTTAATGTAAAAGGTGAAAGTACATATACCAGAAGATCTTCAACAATTAGCTCTTGGATTAATTGGATTACGTCTTTGATTACAATCTAAAAACAAATGAAAAAGTTTTTACTTACATTTATAATCTCAATATTAATAATAGGAGACGCCTTTGCTCGAAGATGTCTTGAAGGTGCCGTGTTTGATGTTGATGAAAATGGACAAGCTCAATTAGTGGATTGTGCTAAGTGGGAGAGAAATCCTGAAGCTGTTTTAGCTGAACAAAAAACTATTGATAATTATACCAATGAAGAAATTGATTTTTCAAATGTCGTTATTGAAAGAGCTAAACCTAATGATACGCCGTTTCTTGGAAAGCTTCAAAAAGGGCTTATATATTAATTTCCCGGCATAATAAAAACAGTTTTATTTTATAAATAATAATTAAGCACTTGACTTTATAGGAATAATGTCTTATAGATTAACAGTCACTTAGGATATTTGTGCCAAGTGACTTTTTTGTGCTCTGAAGAAATTCAGGGCATTTTTATTTTAAACAGCAAAGGAGAAGATATATGAATTTAATACAATATATAAGCCAAGCAGACCCTGAAGATAAAATTGTTTCAAAGAAAAACAGCCCATGGAATAATGCTAAGAATTGGTACAATGAATATGGCAAAGTAAATAAGCTTGCAGATAATAAAGTAACGGATGAGAATAAACATCAGTATATGAGCTGTCTCGCCGGGAAAGGCGGAAAACTGGAGGCAACCGGAGGTTGGACAGCAGGTTTGCTAAAAGAAGCCTATGACTTAACTAAAAAGTCTGTAAGTTCTGAGACCAGAAAGCGTTATGGCGGAATTGGCAATATTTTCAAAGACAGCGCAAAAGATATCGTCAATAACTGGAAGGGATTACATTATGGCTTAGAAAACAGAGGCAAATGTATCAATTGGTTAGAAAGAAAACTTCCATAATTGACGATTTTATAAATATGTGAGAATATCTCAACAGATGAACAAACCTTGAGATATTCTCACATGAAAGCTAAATTTAAATCGCTGGTTTTTTGGGCTATTTTCTTTTCCCTCCTCACATGTTTGATGTTTTGGGGTGTGTTTTTTTTAATAAATATTGAGAGCCTTTATTATTTTATGGGAAGAGCGGTTGAAATTTTGGGCTACCTATTTATTACCATATATGTCATTTTCTCAGTTCTTATTTTCACGAATAAATTTCCAAAAAAAATAAAGCAATTTGAAAAATTTAGATATTTGGCAGCGATGTTTATTCTGCTTCTCGTCGAAATTACAGTTATCGCCGCAGCATTGCCTGATTTAGATTGAAGTTTATTGCAACCTCTTTCATTTTCCTTGTTAATTTCTTAAATTCTTCATACTCATCAGTCTGACAACCGCGCTGCAGGCGGTACCTTTTTTTAATATTTGACACAAGCTTAAATTGCAGATATTTTTATGCTGTCAGAATTAAACTTTATTACAGGAAAAGCCGATGAAAAGACTAAATATTTTAATGTGTTTCCTTGTTTTGACCGGATGCGCCAGCATTATCAGAGACAATACGCAAATTGTTCCGATTCAGGCCAATGTTGAAAATGCCAAAATTGAAGTGACAAATTCTTCCGGTGCCGTTGTTTACAGCGGACAAACACCAACTACCGTTTATTTAAAATCGTCCAAATCCGGTTATTTCAACCCGGAAAAATATATTATTAAAGCCTCCAAAGACGGATATGCCACCGGTTTTACCACCATTGACTATCACGTCAGCAACTGGTACTGGTTCGGCAATATTCTTTTCGGCGGATTAATCGGCTGGTTTATCGTCGATCCGATTACCGGGGATATGTACTATCTTGATGAAGTAGCAACCGTAAATCTGACTCCCCTGCCGAAAGAGTAAAACGCCTTAACCGTGATTTCCGGCAAAACTCACCTTTTCTTAACTTCTCGGGATTAAAATGAGGGCATTATCAACTAACGGGGTTTTGAGATGACCGAGACCAAAGAAAAGAAGAACACCGCGCACGGGCCGCGCAGCCAAGAGCGGTTTAACCGCGAGGCAAAGGCTTTGCAAAAGAATCTGCAAAAACGCAAGAAACAGCAGGAAGCCAGAGAAAAGCTCAAAGAAGCAGAGGACAACCAGCGGGAGAACCAACATGGACAAGATTAAAATAATCGGCGGCAACCGCCTGAACGGACAAATTTATATCAGCGGTGCCAAAAACGCGGCTTTGCCTTTGATTTGCGCCAGCCTGCTGACGGATGAGACCGTAACGCTGACGAATATGCCGATGTTATCCGACATTCGTTCAATGAATGCCCTGCTGGAACAGATGGGAACGCAAATTGACAGTTTTGACGATTTTGTTGACGGACATGCAACCAAGACTTATTCTTACCGGACGCAAAAGTTCTCCAGTTTGATAGCCCCTTACGATTATGTACGCAAGATGCGCGCCTCTTATTATGTTTTGGGGCCGGTTTTGGCACGGGAAGGACATGTTGAGCTTTCGCTGCCCGGCGGCTGTGCCATCGGCGCTCGTCCGATGGACATTCACCTGTCATCGCTGGAACAGATGGGAGCCACAATCGAAATCAAAAACGGCTATGTTCATGCCGACATCAAGGGGCGTCTCAAAGGGGCACACATCACTTTTCACACCGCTTCCGTCGGCGCAACCTGCAATATCTTGATGGCGGCAACGCTGGCCGAAGGCGAAACGGTGATCGAAAATGCGGCCAAAGAACCGGAAATCGGCGATTTGATTGACCTTTTAACCGCTATGGGGGCCAAAATCGAGGGCCGTGACAGTTCAAAGCTGACCATTCAGGGCGTGGACAAGCTGCACGGTGCGCAGCATAAAGTTATCGCCGACCGGATTGAAGCCGGTTCCTATGCTATTGCCGCGGCAATTACCAACGGACGGCTGGAACTCATCAATGCTCAGGCATCTACGCTGCGGACTCCGATTGAAATTCTGCGGGCGATGGGCGTCAGCGTGGAAGAAGGCAAGGACAGCCTGTTGATTGACGCCAAAGGCAAAACGCTGACGGGACAAGATATTATGACCGACTACTATCCCGGTTTTCCGACTGATTTGCAGGCGCAGTTTATGGCTTTGATGACGGTTTCGGAAGGCGCCTCGCTGGTGACGGAAAATATTTGGGAAAACCGTTTTATGCATGTGCCCGAGCTGATGCGCATGGGAGCCAACATTAACGTACACGGGCATGCCTCAGCCATTGTGCGCGGGGTTAAGCGTCTGTCGGGCGCACCGGTTATGGCAACGGATTTGCGCGCTTCTTTCGCACTGGTGCTGGCCGGTTTGGCAGCTGAAGGCGAAACTGTCGTCAGCCGTGTGTATCATTTGGATCGCGGCTATGAAAAATTAGACGAGAAGCTGCGTGCCGTCGGTGCCGATATTGAGCGGATTAAAGAAGCTGACTAAGACAGATTTTAATTGCAATTTAACTTTTAGCCTTTAGAATGATTTCCGCAGTTCAGAGATGAGCTGCGGAGCTTAGAAACTCCTAGAAGAAAAGAACGACTCCTTTCGAGGGGAGCCGGGGAAATAAGGCTATGCACGAATAACCTGGGCTGTTCTTCTACAGTTTCTAACTCCCCCACCTTTAGTTTCAAAGGTGGGTTTTGTTTTAACCAAATTATCTTTGCCTGACTTTCGTTGAAGTTTGCAAAGATATTAAGACAAAACGG
>ENA-OURQ01000618-OURQ01000618.1-human-gut-metagenome-genome-assembly--contig:-NODE-618-length-34626-cov-4.055538_pt1 | contig 34626 bp, 31 predicted proteins | sample MGYA00242105_ERZ508999 | MGnify/ENA primary metagenome ERZ508999 (study PRJEB26280, sample SAMEA2338771) | human gut metagenome | biome: human gut; feature: human-associated habitat; material: faeces...
GATTTTTTGCAAAAGAAAACATTTTTTTACAAAAAAATAAATTTTTTATATAATACATGACTGCAACATGTTTTAGTTATGTTCATGTATTACATAAAAAAGCGGCTTTCATCCCCGACGCAAGCATCGGGGTTTTTTCGCCGCAATTTTATAACAAAAATACCCCTCAAACAGACCATACAGTTCCGCCTCCCGTTCTCTGTTTTTCTGTTTTTTCGCTTCCATCAAATCTGCGAGTATCTGCGTCTTGACAAGTTCTCTCTCTATTTTGTTTTCCACGCCTTCCAAACCAGACGTATGAATATACTGCATTGCATACATATAGCAGTCTGCATTACGATACTCCAGCGGCACTTCGCAAATGCTAATCTTTCCGGATTCCAAGTCCAAAATGCATTGAGATTTCTTATTACTTACCGGCAGTTCGAAATACGATTTCTCGAATGTTGTCATCTTCTCACCTCTTTCCGATTTTTTAGTTCTCTTTTTCTCTTTTCTGTTTTCCAATTACATACCCCAGCATGAACGCTGATAGCAGAACCTGAACAAAGTCAATGTAGAACTCAATTCTGTCATATCCGGATGCCGGTTTTTTGCTATTGCTTTTTGTATTTTTTAACATTACTTTTCTCTCCTCTTTTTTAGTTTTTTTCTTATATATCCAATATGCCGGAAATCTCTTCCAAAAATAAAAAAAAGAAGCATTTTTTGCTTCTTTTTATAAAAGCACTTTTTAGATTTCCAAAGCATCCGGCAGCCTTAAACTGTATTTCCGCATTTCTTCCAGCAGGTACGCAATAGATGTCGGCAGTCCCTTCTCCTGGGCGATTGGCAGCGTATGTAGCAGTGCTTCTGCATCCATCAGGCCGAGAGATACAAATTTTGATAAGGCGATATCATCTTCGCCTTCCGCAAACGCCTCTGCGATTTTTGCCGAATTGTTTTGGAGGTATTTTTTCGCATCTGACGAACCTTCCAGGATGTACAGCTCCAGTGCAACGCTCACTTTGTTCTGAAAATCCTGCATCGTTTCAAGAATGAGGCGGTATGACAGAGACTGGCTAATCTCTTTTGTGTCGCTGGCGAGAGCCGCGTGCGCCATATCCTGGATGACAAACATGTTGATATAATTATTGATGTATTTTGGAAGTCTTACGCTTCTGCCATTGTATGTCAGCAGAAACGTTTTCTGTGCTTCTCCTGTCTTGAGAAATATTCTTCCTTTGTTCAGCCGGATTTCGTCTGTACGGTAGAATATTGAAGATTCCTCCCGGATTAGTCCATACAGCAATGACGACAATGCTTCATCTACATCTTCCACAATTGGTTTTGTCCAGACGATTTCCTGTACTCCTGACCGGAAAATCAGGTCTTCTCCACACTTTTTTATCCCTTTTCCGAGCGTAACTTTTTTAAGCGTCTTGCAGTCTGCGAAAGCAAGACGACAAAGCCGCATCACGGTGTCTGGAAGGGTCAATTCTTTGATATGGCAGAAATCAAATGCGTGGTGCCCGATTACGTTATATGGCTCTGTCAGAGTCACCACGTCTACTATTTCTCCGTCTTTGTTGGCATCGTAATATTTATTCAGCATTTTAGCACTCGCCGATGCATCTACAGAATACGGCGAGCGGTATATCGTTTTGAACTCTTTATTATCTGCGTTTGGCATTTTTTTTGCTCCTTTCTTCTTACTTTTGTAATTAGTATGCGGGATTTTTAAAGGAAAGGAAGAATGGCTTTACTGACAACACAAAAGCCGCAGGGTATCCTGCGGCGTGTTTGCGGGTATTTCTCACATCTCCAAAAATCCAAGCAACTCAGCCGGTGTAACCGTCTGAGCCACCCTTGTCATATATTTTGCATACACACCCATGATTGAATCTCCGTGATTCCACTTGTCAACCTCTTCGGTATTCAGCCAGAAAGCCTTTTTCGCTTTTCTTGCAATAGCCTTCACGTAATCCTCGCCACTGGCATTTTTATTGTTTCTCGCGTCACCAATGAAATAAATATAAGAATCACCGGTCACCTCACTCATATGCTCATTATAAAACGTCCTGAACGGGACTTCATAGTTAGAATATGCCCCGGAACGTGGGATTGCGTCTAATACAGACTTGACGGTCTCATTCGGATTATCCGTATCAAAAAACTTTGATATGTCATATAGTCTGTTCGTAAAAGCATAAGTCTTACATCCGCCAGGGAAAACTTCCTTCATCGCATGCATAAATACCAGCATCATTTCAGACGCATTTTTACAGGAGCCTGACACATCAAGAATCAGTATCAGGTTTGATTTCTGCCTTACCGGCTTCTGATGGATAAGCCTTAACGGAACACCTCCTGTCTGGCAGCTTTTCTTGATTGTAGCCGGAATATCAATCTTGGACGCCTTATTTGCACGTATTTTTCTTGACATTGTTGTCCTGAATTTTCTTGCGTTGTCTTTTATATAATCTGCAATCTGCCGCTTCTCCGCATCTGTCATTTTTGAAAAGTTCTTTTCAAGAACCATATCCCCGACATGTTTTGACCGAACTGCATTTTTGGCAAGGGCTTTATTGAATTCTGCACGGTGTGAAATAGACTGTTCCTTCACTATTTCATTCATTCGGTTCTGGAATTTCCTGTCTTCCTCTTCCATTTTTTTCTGCATTGTCTTTATGTCGTTTTCGGTCTGTGCAATCTGGCTGTTCAGGCTCTTCGCGTCATCCTTAATTGCCTTCAGCTGTTTTCCGCGTTCCCTGATGGCTTCCATCAATTCACTACTATTTGGCTTCATGCAGGCTTTCATGGAAGCAGCTTTCACTTCCTTCATAAGCTGGCTCTGCTCCGGTTTTATTCCGCTTTTCACAGTCTCCACGAGGTTTTTAAGGTGCTTCTGCCCTTCCAGACACTCGTCAAGGTTTTTAATACTTTTCTGTAGCTCTTCAGTCTGTTGTGCTTTTTTCACTTCTTTTGATTCTTTCTGGCCGGCTTCCCGCTGCTCAATCAGTTCTTTCTGATGCCCGGTCAGCCGCTGCAGTTTTTCATTTATTTTTTGTTTGTTTTTTTCATGCTCATTTTTCGCATCTCTCTCTTCGCGATGCCTGTGATAATACCTTTCAACAAATTCTTCATAGACCTTATTGAACATCAATGCTTCCTTATAGCTGTGTATTATCATTGCCGAAAGCAGCTTTTTAACATCCATCTGTCCGCCATGCATATCACTGATGACGGAAAAAATTTCAGACGAATTACAGATATATCCAAGGCTGCTGAAATATTCGCAGGCCTCAAAAATAAATTCATACAAGTATGAAGAATCGTCGCCGGCGCTGCCGACAGAACTTTCTGCCGGCATAGTCTCGTCAATGTCTTCCATCATGCATACGCCGGTTGTTACTTCATTGCATCGGTCAAGCATAGGGCATGTTTCGCATCTTCTGGCCATAACAAGTCCTCCTTATCCAGCAATCACTCCCGCATAGGATTCGACAGTCTTTCTGATAATACCCATATCTCGTCTGTCTTTTGCGAGCAGGCCGATAGAATTCATTACTTTTACCTTATTTGCATCATTCCTTAAAAAGTTTGCCCAGTCTACCGCTTCTGAGATAGACACCGGATGTTTGAGGCTTTCCTCCTGTAATGATACGATACAGGATGCAATACCGGCAGCCACTTTGTCATTTACTTTGGCATTATTTTTCAGGATTTCGATGATTTCCTCGCGGGTCTTCTTCGGGATATACAGATATCCGCATCGTCTACGCATAGCGCCGGACAATTCACGGTACCCGTTTGATGTAAGGAAGACGATTGGCTCCTGGCCTTCCGGACAGTCTACCGCTCCAAGCTGCGGGATGTTGATGCCGTATCTCTCAAGGTATTCGTACAGCATATATTCTGTTTCTTCTGATGACTTATCAATTTCATCAATCAGGAGCAGCTTTCTTCCGGTACCGTTAATTGTCTGCAGAACTGGACGCGGAATCAGGAATTCTTCGCCGTAAAAATCAACATCTCCGGATACTTTTTTGATTGCTGCATTTACGTTAAGGTCTTTAATCTCCTCGTTAATTTTTGGCTTTACTGCTTCCAATGTCAACAGCTGGCGCTGATAGTCGTAATCGTATAAAATATCATCTTTTGTAAGCCCGTCATACATCTGCAAACGCAGGAACGGCAGGCCAAGCATCTTCGCAACGGCAATTGCCAGTGAGGTTTTACCGACACCCGGGTCTCCCTCAATCAGAACCGGCTTATTTAATGATAATGCAGCAAATACTGCATAGCAGATATCGTCATTCGGAATATATCCATTATCTTTTAATCCCTGTCTAATTTCATTAATTGTTAACATAATATAATTATTGTCTCCTTATTTTTAAATTCTCAAAGGCTCTATTTTCCTCTGGCATATTTAATATGCTGAATTTCTGCAGAAACGATATTTTTTTACGGATTTTTTTTGCATTTCCTTACAAAAAAATTGCCACCCGGACTAATACCAAGCGCATCCGGAATTCAGCATATTATTTTTGCAAACAACAAACACGAAAGGAGTTTTTTAAATGGTAGAAATAAAAACAGAACGCGCAAGCTATTATATTTCAACACACGGAAAATGTGAGTATATTGATATTGAACCAGGGATTGATACCTTTACGTTTTTGTCTCCAAAATCCTTAAAGGATATCGTACATCAGGCGAAATCTCAAAGTTATTTATGGCAGAATGTCAGTATATGCAATCACCTTACACATGGCCTTATATACAGGCTCAAAGACATAAATCAGACATTTCCCGATGTAAGAACACTTATCATCGAAGATGATGTCGGAGCCATACATATAGACAACCGTATGTTTCCAAATGTAAGGCATATCATTTCCAATAATAAGCTATATGCAAACGATGTTCCTATGCTCATCACACAAAAAAATGAACCGGGATATGTAAGGAACGTCTTCTGCATAAAGCAGGAAGAAACAGTTGATTTGTGTAATGCCGAATATATTTGCAATGGCGCATTTTCAGAATGCTGTGTTTCAAAAGTCATTAATTCCGATAGTATCTGGGGATGCGAAGAAAACGCATTTAAAGACTGTAAGTTTCTGTTTGATGATGAAGAATATACTGATGGTATAGTAAAATTCGGGAAAGTAATCGTATCAATAAAGCCAGGGCTGGCTAAGCTTAACATTCCTGATGACATTGATATTTACCCGACGTGTGAATTTCCCGACAGTATCAAAGAGGTAAGTTTTGATTCTTTTGGCTGTCTGGCGAAATTCAAATGGTATCTTGAAAAATATGATATCGACACAATCAGTATCAATGACAAGCATGTATTCGAAACGCCGAATATGTCACAATACTTCGGTAATTTAAAGACAAAAAACATCAATATCACAGAAGAAAACCAGTTTCTCAAATCAATTGATGGAGCCATATTTACCGTAGACGAAAAGATATTGCTGTATTGTCCACAAAATAAAGACAGTTATACTATACCGGACAAAACAGAAACTATCGGGTCATATGCATTTTCAGGATGTCATATAACATCCATAACCATTCCAGATACAATTAGCAGCATCGGCTCTTATGCTTTTTCTGGATGCGAAATGCTGACAGAGGTTAAACTTGGAAATGGCATTACTGATTATGGTGAATTTGGTGCTTTCGGAATCTTTCAGAATTGTACTGGCTTAAAGCATATAGAAATTCCACCATGCGTTACCGCAACATGTGAAAATATGTTTCACAACGTCAGTCTGGAATCCGTGGTATTACATGAAGGCCTCCGGTATATCGGACGTAATTCATTCAGAAACGTCACGGCTGATACCATAACACTTCCGGCATCATTAAAGCTGATAGCGCCAGATAACTTTCATGGGGTAAAAGTTTTTAATATCTGTGGCGATGTCCCTGCAGGATTGATTGTAGATATTGCAAAAAGCACACAATCATACAGTCAACGTATCAAGGCAATCAAAGTTAATAACGAAGATGTCATTTTTACATTAAATATGATGCAGAACGGGCAACAAAAAAAGCTGTATTTTACAAGATACATCAGTACCTGGCAGGCGAATCAGCTTGACTATCTCCTAAGTACATTTAAGACACTGCCTGATGATTATCTGATAGATTTATGTAAAAATATCAATGACCCCGAACTTTTAATAAGGTCTGTATTAATGTTGTATAAGCATACTCACGAAAACAAGCTGAGGAAGCTTTTACAGATTATGTCAGGTTCAATCCTGAGACGTTGCATCGACTGGGAAAATGATGAACTAACAATAGAACTTTTATCAATACAGATATTTGCTCAGCAAGAGCTCAACGAGCTGCTGAAATTTGCACAAAAACAGGATAATACAACTCTTACGGCAGCAGTATTAAACGCGCTGGCAGACTGTAACGATACTTCCGATTTTATCATTTAACACCTCCCGGCAGATTTCTGCCGGGATTTTGTTTTGCAAAAAAAAGAAGCGGTGATACTCTCACCACTTCTCTTTGTTACTTAGAAAAACATCATCTGACCGCCCTGGCCTTCAAAAAGCAAATCCTCAATATTGACTTCTTCAATATTATCAGTTTCCTTCTTTACTTCAGGCTCGTATTTTAAGAAGATACCTCTCTCAATCATATCTTCAAAAAATTCATCAAAGCGCTGATTGATAAACTCCCTCTCATCCTTTCGCGGATAAGCGACCATCACACCGGAAACTGCACATTCAGCATGTCCTACGAGATAATCGGAGCGTCTGCCATCCAGCTTATCTTTGATATAGCATGCAAAAGCACGGGCAAACATTTCATGAGCAGATGACCAGTAACCGTTACCGGCTTTTTTATACTCACCATCAAAGAACTTTGATGACTCATAGAAAAAAGTCTCTTTGCCATCCTGTTCTTTGAATGCTTCAACCAGCTTTTTGACTGATTCCGGCATCTTTGACAGGTTAGCAGATGCAAATCCATACACACCGAATTTTTTTCCGATGTATGCATCCATTGCATGACCCCATTCATGAGCCAGAGAACCTGCACCGCGTTTTTTAGTCATATTGATGACATTTTTTTCCAGCTCATAATGAGCCATAGCGTTACCGCGCCCACGGGCTCCGAAAGCAATAGCCAATCCACCGCCGAGGCTGATGTCTTTTGGAGAAATGCCTACAGCATTATACAGGTCTTCAAAAGCGTCATAAGCCATATTGATAGAGCCAATACGGTCTTTTGAGGTAGTATAGTTACCAAACTCTCCACCACGCAGGCCATATCTTGCCATCAGGACTCCACCGTCAGAAAACTTGAAGAAGTTATAGCTGCTGCCTGTTCTTTCAATAATGGAAAGATGCGGCGGCAAAAATGCTTCTTTCTTGGCGTCTTCTTTTTGAGATAATCTTTTAGATTTGTCCTTGGCAATAATATTTTTCGCCTCAAACTCTGACAGTGCAACGCCGATACGGGTCTTTTTGTTGTACATCGGAACGTATACGGCATTCTCATCTGATTCAGAAAGAAGTGAAGTATAGTTTGCTGTATCAAAGAATGTTACAATACTATTCGGGAGTGTAATAACATTTTTGAAACGCTTATCATCAAACTTTTCACTGCACATATTTTCGGCCGTGCACTTGATGATTTCATACTTTTTGTTTTCCTTTTCGTCAAGAGTAGCCATAAACATGGATGCATCGCTGTCCTTCTTTATACGGTCAATATGATACACGTATCTTAATACCGTATTACCGTCAAGAAGCTGCTTTGCGGTGCTGCTGGCATATTTCCAATGCTTGTCTTTCGGGTCATCAGAAGCCTTTTCCAGATACTTAAAGATTCCGGCAGTCTCGTTGTCTGAACCTTTATAGAACTTCTTGATATCATCAAGAGTTCTGCACTCTTCCGCATCTAACTTGACATCAAGGACAAAGGACATATACTCCTCAATCCCAATGCTTTTGACTGGCTTAGGCGCAACTGCATCACGCATCTGGTCTCTCCAGAAGAGAACTTCACGCGGGATACCCTGTTTTTCAAGAGATTCGTATTTTGGATGCTTCCAGAGGGCAGCTTTTCTTGCCATCTTGCTCTGTTCATCCTCTGTCGCCTCTTTAAAAATTGCCCAGATATCCTTCTTTGCTCCGCCAATTTTCTGTCCAAAATCGTTCAGTTTTTTCATAGTGTTACCATTCCTTTCTTTGTTTTTTCTTTGTTTGTGTTACAAATTTAATATGCAAAACTTCAAACAACACAAAAAAGCCCGGCATATCTTGCCGGGCGCGTGTTTAAATGTCAAATTTTGTTGATTTTTTAGGGGCTTTTTTCTTTTGCTCTTCAAGCAGATATGATACAAGCACCACCATCTCTTTTTCACTTGCAAGCTTTATAAAGTTATCAAGGCTTCTTGATGCAAAAAATCCAAAACTGAAAAACCGTATCAGCTGTTTCTCATCACCATTTTCAAACAAACGTTTGACAATGCTCTTTTTAGAATTTTTTAATGGCTGCTTATAGCAGTCTTTCCTGGTAATGTCATATAAACGTATCATCATATCCTGCCGTGTACTTTTATCGATGGAATTCATAGCGTCTTTCTGAAATAGACCATCAATCTCATCTTCTGGAACTACGTCGTAAAAGGAAAACAATTCATCAAGACGCGTCGCCAATTCAAAAGGCATGTGACGCGGAAGATAATATGTTTTACCGTTCACGGTTAAGGTTATGATTATTTCATCATCGGCTTTACGGTATGAATATGTAGACGTAACTGCCTGCAATAGACCATACGGAATTCTTTTTCCCATTACGTGTATCGTTGTTGCTTGAGAGAAATTATAATTACCAATATATTTTAATGATTTTGGTAATATAATTTCCTTCGCCGTATATCCAGAAAGCGCACCTTGTTCTATGGACTCAATTCCTTCATTTAAAACAAGTTTGTTTATCTTGGAGTTATTGAACATATTCTTAGATAAACTTTTAACATGTTCGGGAATTTCAAGCTTTGCAAAATCTCCACACGAGGAGAATATACCAGTGCCGCAGCACTGTTCAAAATGTGTTATCTTATGGTTAAATTCAACTTCTGATAACAAGCTGCATTCACAAAAAGCATTATCACGTATATAGCATAATGATTCCGGAAGCTTAACAGAGCTTAATGATGTTCCATAAAATGCATTATTCCATATAGTCTCAGTTCCCTCCGGGATTTCATATCTTCCCTTTATGCTTTTCTGAAAATATACTAATACTTTTTTATCTTTTGTAAAAACCGCATTATCCACAGTGCAGTAAAATGGATTATCTACAATATTCAATACCTTTGCGTTATAGGCATAATCTAAAATATTCTGTATTTGGCTAAAAGTAAGGTACGATGTATCTTTTATTGTCAATATGCATTTTATGTTCGAAATATATCTAAGCTGGTTTATATCATAGACAATCGCTTCTTTATTAACATCTTCACCAAATGAGATATTATCCACCACAACGCTTATATCACGCGGTATTTCAACAACACTGTTATCATTAACAGCAACCAGGATTCTGTTATCAACCACAAAAACGCCATTCACGTATTTTTGCTCGTTAAATAATACTGGATATCCGTAAAATGATTTTTCGCTGCAGCTGATAATGTCATCTGTATTGATAATGTTTTCAGATTGACAGCCTTCAAACGCATAATCTTCAATTTCCTTTATGCCAGCCATATCAATTACATAATCTTTACTATGACAGAATGTATTCTGCAGAATGCCTCGTCCGTTATTGCATTGGCGAACCAACATGCTTCCAGAAAGATGCGTTCCATTCTTTGATACCACCTGTTTCAGGTTAGGAAACATCATGTTGCTGACGCAAACATTAATCACATTTTTTGTGATAACTAAAGTCTCGACATTCGGAAACTGCTTTTTAACAGACCTGAAGTCATACGACATGTAATCAGCCTCTATTTCATGTGAATTTGAAATAAGCGTAAGAGTCTGCACATCATCGTCCACATCAATATCAAAACAAGTTAACGCATATGAATACTTAACTTTTGATTCCTCAAAATATAATGTAACTTTACCACTCTGAGTTTTGATTTCATTTAACATTTTTTTTCTTCCTTTCTTTGTGTTTTATATACACAATATGCCGGATATCTTCGCCATACAAAAAAAGCAGCCGCAGAATATCTGCGGCTGTAAAAACAGACTGAATACACTCATTTCGCAAAATCAAAATCAAGCCGATGCAGCAGGATATCACCCATTGCCGAGGCCAGGCAAAAAACCAGATTTCTTTCATCAATTTTTGCATTATACACAACCCTGAACGCATAGTCCGGGTTGCCTTCTGGAAGAACCTTGATTTCAGTATCGGTGTTAAGATTATCATCCGGAATACATTGTATTCCGATTTTATCCATCGCAAATATTAAATCTTCAACAGATACCGGCACTGTTAAGCCAAGAACGCGTCTTACTACTTCGGCACATTCTGCCATTTCACGACGCATGTTCTCATATCTAATATATTCGTTCATTTTTTCTCCTTTCTTATCAGCAGGCAGCAGTTGACAGCTGCCAGAATTATATTTACAATATGCCGGATTTTGGCAACAAGAAAAAGCCGGCATTTCATGCCGGCATAATTTCATCAGATGACAAATTTTTTATTGCTATTTTTGGTTTTTAATTTATCCAGAACGCAGGCTGCCAATACCGGAGCATCTTCTGTTATCTGTAAAACACTTTTTAACTTTGCTTCAGATAAAATATCAAGATTGATGAAATCAATAAAATCATCATAACGCTCTGTTTCTACGTATCTTTCAAGCATACTTACTGCATATTTTTTTACATATTCTTTTGCCCGTTCATCCTTACAGTCTTTATATATCGCAAGTGCGGTATCCTGCTTCTCATCAAGACTTGAGGAGTACATATAAAAACGATTAGTGATGTCATTTTTACCTGCAAGAAAATCAAATATTGCATATTTTACTGTGTCAATATGCTTGTGTTTTAAATGTTTTGGCACGTAGAACGTTTTGCATACTCCGACATCCTTGCGGGCATCAATAGTCAATGCGGTAAACGACCGATTACTTCTGGCAGCGGGCGGAAGGATTATGGCAGTAAGCATATCTCCTGTAAAATGTTCTGCATATACATTTTTTGCAGATGATAAGGCACACCTTCCGATTTCGGATACAGTTTTAGGAATTGATATGCTTTCAAGGTCTAAGCACATTATAAAGCTGTCTTCCCCTATTATTTCAAGGCCTTCGTTCAATATGACTTCTTTAAGCTGGCTCCCGTAAAATGCACCTCTTCCAATGCTTTTTACCTGCTTTGGAAAGTTAATTCTTTCAAGGCCTGAGTCTGCGAATGTATACCATGACACTGAAGAGCCGACATGTGTTAACCCGCATCCAAAATCAATTGTTTTTAGGTTTTCACAATCTGCAAAGGCATTGTCGCTAATCAGTCTCAATGTTGACGGAAATTTTACGGAATTAATTTCACAGTACCTGAACGCATCACGTTCAATCTTAGTAACTCCCTCAGGAAGTTCAACCATACCTGTTTTTTCAGCCAGACACGCAACTACTGTCGTCATAGTTTTATTATATACAATATCATCCTGCGTCACAAAGTTCTTATTGTTGATAACTTCAATATGCTTAACGCGTCCTGCTAAATCCTGGATTTCGCTCCAATCTATGTCATCGCATCCATCAATAATAAGTGTTTCAGGAAGCTCGCTATAATCACAGTTCCGGCAAAACTTAACTGTCTTTAATGTCATTTTCTTAATTTTACTAAAATCAAGACCATGAGCCATCGCCCTGGCTTCTTCAGGTATCACAACATTATCTGCTGTTTTGTCTAAAGCAATAATAACGCATTCAGCCATCTTGACACCATTCTTAAATGGCTGTTCTGAGAAATATGAGCCGTCAAAAGCATGCTCTTCGCATTTAAGGATTCTACACATTGCGTCAGGTGTATGCCAGTTAAAAACGTTAATAAGACTGTGGTTAAATTCGTCGAAAAGCAGTTTATTTCGCTTTACGAAATAACGCCTGCTATTGCAAGACACTACCTCTTTCACATTAGGGAACATCTGGTTTGGCAAGTGCAAATCACCGCATGTATCAAGGATTACAATCTTGGAGATATTTTTAAACTGTTTTTTATTATTACTCAGACAAAAATCAAATACCATCAGATACAGTTCCGTAACACCATCATTAATATCTAAATCGTAACAGCATTCTTTGCCATGGCCTTTATTTTCAATGTAGAGCACAACACCAGGCTGTGCATCATATTTTATGTATTTGTCCATCTTTTTTTATTCCTTTCTTTTTAAATATTTTTTAGATTTACAAAAACAATATGCTGAATTTCCATATCGAAAAAAACAAAGTCCCGACAGTTAAACCTGCCGGGATTAGGCTATAGCGCAAATGCAATATTTTCTTCTTTTGCAATATTTTCTTCTTTTTGTTCCGTTTTTTGCCCGTTGAGGGCATAAGCAGCTATTACTGACTTGTTTTCCAAATTACTGTTCAGGATTTCATCAACTATTTGTCCTACGTCATTTTTGTCTACTAATCCGGACTGCAAAAAGTATATCAATCTTTTTTCATCGCTTAGGTCAATCAGCCATTGGATGATTTCTTTTGAATTCTTTTTTAAATACTCTTTTATTTTTTGGTTTTTGTTGTATCTGTACTCAGCAAAAGCGGTATCATATTCATATGAAGGTTCATTCGCCAATCGACATAGAGCGGTGTCTTTTACCTTTCCCGGGTTAGAATCGTATTCTTCAAAAGGGTTCCATGAGATTGATTTTGGCAGGAATGCATGGAAATCATCGGACTTAAATATAAGTTCTGTATAATGTTTTGTAGTGCAAGTATTAATGACATTATTATAAGAAATGGAGCTCACCAGTCCAGCCGGGATTGAATTTAATACTACCTGGCTTGTATCCAAAAAGGCATACGTCCCGATACATTTTAATGACGCCGGAAACTCAACCGTTTCAATTTTACTGTCTGCAAAAGCGCTGTCTTCTATACATTTAATGCCTTCATGCAGGATAAGTGTTTTAAGCTGCTGACATTTTTGGAATGCAAATGGCGAAATAAACGTAACCTGTTCAGGAATGTCAAGAGAAGTAATTTTAGAACATCCACGAAAACAGTTGTTGTTGTCATAATCTCCAATCTCTTTAAGCCCGCGCCCAAAATCAACACGTTCAAGTCTCTTACAGAAAGAAAAGGCTGACATCCCGAGCTTTCGCAGTGAATCAGGGAAAACGACTTCCTGAATACAGCTGTTACTGAAAGCTCCCGGTGCAATCTCAACAACACCATCGGGAATTACGATTTTTCCTTCTCTTCCGGCTGGGCACTTTACAAGTATTGACATATCTGCACTATATATGATTCCGTCAACACTTTTATACGCGCCATCTCCGATAATTTCAAACTCCTTGCAGGTTTTAAAGGTCATACAGAAATCATGCAATTCACAAGAATTTTTAAATGCCATTACAGGTGGGGCATCATCCATTCTTACAGTTGTGATAACTGGATGTGTCAGGCCCGGAAGACACAATTTACGTATCTTACGAAAGCGAATATCCGGCATGACCATCGTTATATATTCCGGAATTTCTATTTCGTCAACATTTTCTGCTATTTTGACAAGAATACTTCCGGCTGTTATTATTGGCTGCGGATTATCTTTCAACAAAGCTGAGCCGGCAAAAGCTTTCTCACTGCAGACTTTGATATCTGCTGTATTAATAAACTTTTTTGCTCTGCATCCATTAAAGGCAAAAGCTTTAATAAGGAATACATCTTTGAGGTCTATGACCGCATCATCCGTTTGATAAAAAGCATTCAATAAAACATGATGTTTCACCAGCATATTTCCGGAGGCAAACATTGGATTGTCAGATATTACTTTTTTAACATTAGGAAACATTGCGTTCCGTATGACGATATCCATTACATTAGGCCCAATGTATAATGTTTTCACTTGTGGAAACACCTTATTAACATCAGATAACTTATAAGAGCACTTCTCTTCTTCATTTCCAAGAACCAGACAGTCAGCATCTTCCTGGATATCAATGTCACAGCACATATCACGAAAAACATCGAAATAGAATATTGCTTTATCATGTTCAGCTTGGCTATACATAATTATTCCCCTTTCTTTTTTTTGGTTTCTTACAGTATGCCGGATTTCGCCAAATTAAAAAACTACAGCTCCAAATCGCTTTCGATATCCTTTTCCTGCTCCGACTTTCCAATTGCCTGCAGCAGGTATGCTTTTGCTATCACGTCATCACTACTTAAAACAGGTCTCTTGTTATATTCTTCAATCAGATATTTCGCCATCATCTCACTTACAAGTCCGGTCTTCAAAAACTTAACAAGCCTTTCTGTTTTATTTACATCAACCAGGTACTTCGCAATCCAGTCAGCCCGGCTTTTTACATATTCATCAAGAATCCGGTTATGGTCACCGTTCATATAAGCACAGATTGCCGTTTCGTTTTTTGAATTGATATCCGGGGACATAGAAAACAGCATTCCATAATACCAGTCTTTCTTCTGCTCAATAATATTTTGCGCCTCAGACACGTATTCAATAGGCAGATGTCTTGGCAGGTAAATCAGCTTGCCGTCAACATCAAGGGCAACCGTACATACATTGTTGTAATCATTAAACGTTACATCAGATACCGCCCTGACAAGATTTTTTAATACATGTCTTGTATGTACGACTTCAGCATTTAAAAAGTTATTTTTCCCAAGAGACTTCAACGAATCTGGGAGTGTTACTTCTTTAATATTTTTGCAGTACAGAAAGGCATTACTTCCGATGTCTTCAAGCCCTTCATTCAGCTCAAGCTTTTCTATGCCGCAGTTTTTAAACACTCCGCGGCCAATCGTCTTCATTTGTGGAGGAAGCTTTAATTCTCGCAGTGAAAAACATGATTCAAAGGTTTTAGAATCATGTGACATATCACCGATGCGTTCAAGACCGTGTCCAAAATCTACTGATTTTAACTTAGAGCAGTCAAAAAACGCCCTTCTTTCAATTTCCCGCAATGAATCCGGAAGAACAATATCCGTAATTGAGGTATCTTCAAAAGCACTCTCTGCAATCACTTCAACTCCATCAGGGACTGCTAATTTTCCTGGATGGTTTCTCGGGCATTTAAGCAGAGTTTTTCCGTCTTTTGTATATACAATACCGTCAATTGTTTTATAAAATTCATTTTCTTCACATATTTCAATATATTTCATACCCGGACGGATGAAAAAATTCTCATCAACCATAAACCGGTCAGTATTTTTTACAATCAGTTTTTCCGGCAGGCCGGAGAACAGTCGCAGGACGCTTACATCCTCAACTTCAATACATTTGATATTGCAAAGTGACATATTCCATAATGTACCCTCAACATATTTAGGGAGTACTATTTTTTCAGCATTTCTATCCACATCAGTAATTATCGTACCAATAATCTCAACACCATTTTCCAATATTTTTTCCTCCTTTTTTGTATATTTATAATATGCCGAATTTTTGCAAAAAAATATAGACGCAGCGAAAAAACTGCAGCCATATTTTCAGTTTCTGTCTGAATCAGCGTAATATCATGAAAAATCCCGGTTGTCCTGTCTCATCTTTTTTTTTCGGCCTCCATGTTCATTCTAAAAACAATTTTTACACAAAAAAAGGCAGCTAATGCTGCCCAAAATGTATTGAGAACTATTTAAGTCCTGCAAACTGCTTTGCAGCTTCAATAACTGCAATTACAGACAACGAATGCGAATTCAGCGGAATCTTATAAAAAGCTTCATACATCAAATATTCACCTTCATCAAAATATGCTCCGTATTTTGTGTATATATCTATTTTTTCTTCCTGAGGTTCTACTACAATATCTTTAATACGATATTTATTAAGCATATTTTTGTATGTAATATTATTTTCTACGTTTTTTATTAATCTTGCGGGCGAAATATCATCTAAAACAAATGACGTATCGTGAATACTCTCATCACTCAGTATAAGTTCTACGCCAATACAAACAGCAAACTTTCCATCCGTATGAGATATAAGAAAACTTGTGTCATATATTGCCAGCTCATTGCTTAAGTCTTGTGGCAACACTGTATCGAAAACTTTTTCAACTAATCCGTAATCATATCCATCATTTTTGTTTAATACTTTCATACGTTATTTTTCCTTTCTTTTTCTTTATATTTTTAATTAATATGTATAATTGACGAAACGACAAAAAAAAGAAAGCCAGATAACTCTGGCTTTCATGATTACACTTCATAATTGATATTTTTTTCAGTTTCTTTTAATTTTTCCAAAATATACGCCGCTGCCGTTGTATCAAAAGCACTCTGCGCAAGTTTTAAAATTTCTCTCAAATGTTCTTCATCATAATTATTAATGTTTAACATTTTGATGAGCTCCACGTAATTTTCATTATTGATAAGCATAGATGCAAGTTGAAGAAAGGTCTTTTCTTCATACTTTTTAATAGCATCCATTGATTTAAAGCATGGACTATCGCCAATCCAATATGGTCGTTTTATATATATTGACTTAGTGCCTTGAACTATTTGTACTCCTTTTTCTCCATTGTCATAATGTTGTGTAGTTAAGGCTTGCGATAAACCTGAAATCTGACTCATACGTTTATCTATAACAACTTTACTGATTCCAAATAAACATCCAGCACCAAAATCGTCTAATGTTGCTGGCAGTACAATTTCGTTTATATGACATCCAGAAAACGCCTCTGTATCTATTGATTTTAATCCATCATTGAGTGACACATGCTCAAGTCCACTTTCACAAAACGCATACGCGCCAATACTTTTTATTTGTTTTGGGAACGATATGCTTTTTAAATTTCCGCATTGTGAAAACACTCCGCTCTCTGGATGCGGGTTACCTATTCTTTCTAATCCAGAACCAAAATCAACACTTTTTAAATAGGAATTATAAAAAGCAAATGTTTTTAAATTGCGCATAGTTGAAGGCATTATTACTTTTTCTATATTAGAGAAAGCAAAGGCATTTTCGTCAATGGTATTAACTCCTTCAGGAACTTTATATAAACCGGTTCTTCCAGGTGGAAATTTTAAGAGATATTTTTTATTTTTAGTAAACAAAACTCCATTTTCACTGGAATAGGACGGGTTTCCATCTTCAACATCAATATATTTCAATCCTTTCATTTTCATTTTTGAAATTTTACTGAAAAATGGCGCATCTTTTGCAATAATTAATTTTTGCGGCAAATCGAGAATATATTCCAAAATTTTTAAATTATGAACAACAACCTCTTTAACTTTGCTTAGATGAACGTTTACATATGCCGTCTCAACATTGCTTGGAATTTCTAATCTATAAGCTGTTTCGTCAACCTTTAATAGATAATGCCCTATAACTACGCATTGATTTTTTAGAACCTTTTTATTATAAAAAAATGAATTATCAAATGCGGTACTAATGATATTGTCTACAGAATCAGCATTTATAATTTCTTTAGCTTTGCAATGATTAAAGGCTTTATTTTCTATAACATTAATCCCAGTCAAGTCAATGGTTGTATTTTCGTCTTGGCAAAACGCATTAAGTAAAAACTTAACTTCATTATGCTCAGATACAAGATATTTTCCATTTTTATATTTGTTACTGTAAGATATTACTCTTTTTATGTTTGGGAATAATTCATTTGGAATTGAAATGTTATCAATTTTACTTCCAATAATGAGCGTATCTACATCTGGAAAACTTTTTCCCCCAGCAATAGCAACCATAAAACGAATATCTCCAAAATCAAATTTCACGGTTTTGATTCCTGGCTTAACGTTAATATCGTCAACAAGTAGATTATCTTCCATACGATTTACATGAAACTTAACTCCGTTTTCAGTATCAATTATGTCGTATATTTTTGTACTCATAATACTCTTCCTTTCTTTTTTATATTTTCCTACAATATGCCGAATTTTTGCAAGGAGAAAACGCACCGAAAAATTTTAATATGCTTTCTTTATTCATTCACGGTCAGCATAATATCCGGAAAAATCCCGGTTATCCTGTCTCATCTTTTCTTTTTCAGCTTCCCTGTTCATCGTGTACAAGTCCATAACGGTCAGCCCGCTTCCAACCTCTGTCTCTTCCATAAACTGTTTCACTTTTTCCAGCTCCTTTTCCAGCACCTGGTTTTCCTTCGCAAGCTGTTCAGCCTGGGAGCGCAGGTCTTGGTTCTCCTTGGCGGTGTTGGTATTTTCAAATTCTTTCAGCATTTTTATCAGCTCAGCACGCTCTGTTTTCATTGCAGCGATTGATTTAATCAACGGCTTTACCTGCAGCCAGTCGGCGTTACTTATAATCGTGTAACCGTTTGAGGTAGAGGTCTTTATATTATCAATGTTTTCTTTTGCTTTTTCTGATTTCTCAAGCGTCTTCAGCACTCTTTCCTTTCTCGCAAGTTCTTCTTCAGACCTTGAAATCTGCCTTGCCAAATAAGCGCATCTTTCGTTTAAGGTTTTCTTTTTTAATTCTTTTACGTTTCTTTCATAGTCAACAGTATCTTTCTTGACCATATTCAACTCTTTACCCATCCGCTCAGACACGTAATCCTGAAGTGCTATCTGGAATTTAGCTCCATAACAGTCAGCAAGCGCTTCTTTTGCACATACTTTTAAACCGCCATTTTTATCTTTTACTATCGGAACAAATGTAAAATGCATATGCGGTACGTTCTCATCCATATGTACATATGCTGAAATTATATTTTCTTCACCGTGTTTTTCTTTGAAGAAATCATATGAATATTTGAAAAAATCACGGCATTCTTCATCATCATTTGGAACGTAAAACGTCTCTCCGTCAGAATCAACGACTTCATGGCACAGCTCTCTCGGCATTGTAACCGCCCAGCTGCACACAGTCTTGACATCATCCCTTTTTAACATTCTCACATCATCCTGATGTATTTTATCTTTAACAAATTCGTAATCAGAAACCCCCTCATGCCTTCCGGCTGCCATATTGAAATTGAGGCAGGTTCTTTCCTGATGTATATGACTACCCGGCGTCTTCTGTGTTCTGCTGCAGTGAGTCAATAACCGTGGAGCTTCATTTAATTTGAATTTTGCAACTGATGCCATATCGGACACCTCCTGTATTTTTTTTGTAAAAAAATAAGGCCAAATCGGCCTCATCTTTTGTTTATTTTTCTTTCTGGTATAATATTTACCAAAAATAATATGATTTTTTTAATCAGCAATAAAAAACGAAGCAGACAAACGTCTGCCTCTATTTACAGCATTAGCAAAAAAGCCATCGTCAAAGACCCAAGCTCCAAAAGCCAGGTTCTGAGTTTATGGTTTTCTGTCTTTATCGCCATTGGAATCCATAGCGCAAGAACCATAAATACCATCAACGCAGCCTGTTTTACCCAGGACGGGAATTCAATGCCGCCAATGCCTGCACCAAACATTATCACAACAGCGGCGAACATATATGCGGCGCTGCATATGCTGTAAAGCTTATTAACTTTCATTGATGGTACTTGTTTCTTTGTTTCTATTTTTTTATCGTTATTAATTTTTTCCATAACAAAAATCTCCTTTCTTAACAAAAAACAATATAATAGTCTATTATATTATGCAGATTTTTTGTGGTTATGAAAATAATGTATATATTCTGCCCAATTAGAACCCTTTCTTCTGCAAACGTGCGACCTTATCTTCAATATCTTCGCCATTATCATTTAACTTGAAACAATGAATCATTTTTGACACAAATTCTCTGTATTCGGTCTCTTTTCTGTATTCTTTTGTAAATACTTCGCATATTTTTCTTAACATTGTATTTCCTCCAGCTTTTAAGGTATTTTATCATATTATGCAGGATTTTTTGTAATTTGCATAGTACACAAAAAGCGCCTGGAAAGGCGCTTTTGACGAAGCCTGGAAAAAAATCCAGCTTTGCCGGCAAATTGTCAGCAAGGCAAGACACTGAGCAAGCTGTCAGTATCCGGCTTTCTGCAAAGCATCTACATACTGCATCAAACCGGCAACATTTTCATCAAGAAGCATCTCAAGGACACCATCGCCAGCACTATTCATTGCGGCATTAAAAACTGTACAAACCGCGTCAATTGAAAGCTTTGTTGTATCAAACACCAGAAAATGTACCTGATGCGCCTGGTCTTTGCGAGTCCTAATGAAGCGCTGATATGATACAGAGATATACTCTTTACTTCCGATTTTTACTGGGACACAAAAATCCTCCGTTCTCATTATCAGCATTGCAGGCTCCCCTACTGTTCTTCCGTGCTTTGTTAATACATTACCATTAACATGAAATGGTCCAATATTATGCATCATGTATTTAATCTCCTTTTCGTTAATTTTGTATATATATAAGATGCTGAAAAATATTACAGACGAAATTATACGAAATAAGAAAAATAGTTGACAATAATAACATTATGTAAATTACTATTTAGTATGCTGAAAAATCCATCCATGCGAAAAAGAAGGCTGGCGCTTCGCGCCAGCCTTCCAGCAAATCAACAATTTACAAAGCAAACCTGTTAGACGTTTTTTTGTCTCCAATTTGTTTTAAAATATACGATGACACAATTGCAAGTTCCTTTTCTTCAGCCTTCGGAATCAATGACTTCAATGTAGGTTTTGAAACAAATCCAAGGTTTAAGAACTGAACGATTTTGTCTTCATCGCCTTCCTCAACAAGTCTCGTGATAATCCTTTTTGAATTCTTTTTTAAGTATTCTTTTGCGTCTATGAATCCAAATTCCAGATATTCAGCCAAAGCTTCATCTTCACGGCCTTTTGCAGAATAAGAGCAATCCCAGAAGCCACATGTTTCCTCTCCTTCATCAGACCAGAAAAAGCTTGCTCTTGATTTTAGGGTATCGAACATTGACGGCTTGACATTTTTAGGAATATATGCCTTTTTTCCATCACATGAAATAATGACGAAGTCATCTGCGTTACGCCGATTTATACAAGATGCTACGGATTCAATGTCCTGAATATAATTATCCGCAATGATGGATTTAATATCTTCACCAAAGACAACGTGTGCAATACGTGTTACGGTATTAGGAATATGAACTTTCTGCATCGGAGTATTCGCAAAAACGCCGTTTGACAAGCTATTCAATCCACTACCAAAAGTTACTGATTCAAGTCCGGCATAAGAAAATGCATATGAATCCATCCTCTCTAATCTATCCGGAAGAACAATTTCTTTCAGATTTTTACAATAAGAAAAAGCTCTCTCACAAATTCTTGTAAGCCCATTGCCAAACTTGACTGTACTCAGATTTTTGCATTCCTGAAACGCACATGTATCAATGACCTCAAGCGAATCCGGCATTGTTACAGATTCAATATTACAGCGATAGAACGCATTCGCGTAGATTTCCATAACGCCTTCCGGAATGACAACTTCCTTCTTAAATGGAAGCCCGGCAACAAGAGTTTTCATATCAGAAGTGTAAACAATTCCGTTATGCATAACGAAACGTTTTACTTTATCTGTAAGCTGTATATCTTTCACCACGGAATCCCCTCTTGAACTATGCGCTATTTTTACCATATCATCCATATAAACATTGTTTGAATCAACAACAATCACAGGCGGTACCTTTGATGTCATGAAATAATTCAGGCTGTAAGCTTTATGAACAACAAGTTTCTTAACTTTTGATAAGTCTATGTTATTCGCATACGCCCGCAATGTTTTTTCATCATCAGGGAGGATTACTTCGTCAGCATCATAATCTATATCAAAAACAATCCCTCCGACTTCCTTAACCCCATTTATAAAAGGCTGATTTTCAAAAGTAGAGCCCTTAAATGCAAATTCGTCACATGATGAAATAGAATCGGTTCCTAACAGCACAGAGCTTTTACTTCCAGCGAATGCATAATTAGCAATAGATGACACTCTTTCATAATTGGAATCACATTTCAAATTAATGTCATTAGACGTGCAAAACACATTCAGTAGTTTTGCATACATCCCACGATATTTCTTAACAAGATATTTTCCAGACACAAAATGGGGACTGTGAGAAGTAACCTTCTTAACATTCGGGAGAAGAGTATTCGGTATAAGAATATTCTTGGCATTTTTTGCGATTACCAGCTCTTCAACATCAGGAAATGTCTTATCCGTTTTCGGCATCCTGATATTTGAAGGAAATTCAACAATTTTGATTCCGGGTTCTACATTCATATCAAGAATATCTTCGTGAGATTCATCCCATTGAAAGCATACGCCATCCTGAGTTTTTTCTTCCATGTGTTCGTATTCATTATTCATTTTTTTAATTCCTTTCTTTTTAAATTTCTTTTTACGTTTCAGGTTTAATATGCTGAATTTCAGCACACAAAAAAAGCAGGCTGCAAAATGCAACCTGCTAATACCTGATTTTAGCGGCGGCCAAGTTTCTTTTGGCCTCGGCGGTATTCAAGCTCTCGCCAAACCCGGTTCAACGGGTCAAGAGCAACACCTGATACTACGCATATTACAAGGATAAGCGCAGCGCAACCCCAAATGGCTGCATAAACCTTGGCGACTATCAGGAGAATTCTGACAGCCAGGCCGCTTTTAATGGCGGCCAGAAGCCATTTTCCGATGGCGTAATACGCCAAACTGGAAATAATAACCGGTGGCAGCCAAGAAGCCACCACCATTATTCTCTCCATTGCTGCTTTACGCGCCAAACGGCGCTTCATTTTTGGCATCATAATTTCCTTCCTTTCTTGCCGAGTGAATCGGCATCAAAAAAATTAATGTTTTAAATTAGCAACATTAATATGCCTGAACCAACAGCAAACAAAAAAGCAGGCTTTCGCCCGCTTTGCCGTTTACATCAGAAATGCCAGTATTAAGAACAACTCCGCTGTATATGCAAAAATATATACCGCAGACGTAAGCCAAAGCCCGTTCTTTTTTACCAGAGACTTGCATTCCGGGGTTGTCAGTATCGCTGGAATGGAAAGTACCAAAAACACAAAAGTCTTGTATGTACATTCCAGCAGCTCACCGTGCATCGAATAAACGTCATACCCCGTAATTCTGCACAAAAACAACGACACCCAGATTGCTACAAAGACAAAATTCGCCGCTTTAAACAACACCATCATCAGCCGGAATAACTGCAGCCTGAAAATCTCCGCAGTATCCCCGGTAAGTTTTGCATATGCCACATCAATTTTGCGGTTTAGAAAGAACCTCTGTTCTTTAAGCTGGAACAGTCTCAGGTCACATATAAGTATTTGCAGCTGTATACACAGCATGCGAGCCAGCCGCTTAACGTCATCCCATGTCTCTACGATTAATTTTTTTGTCATTATTTTTCCACCTTTCTTTTTGTTTTGCTTACAATATGCCAAAAATTTGCAAAAGAAAAAGACAGGATTTCTCCTGTCTTACGGCTACCCGACGATTGCACAGAAAATAATAGCCAGTGTAAACCCCAATCCAGTCAGGGAAATGTACAGCATATCTTCATAATCGTCGGGATTCTTGCAAACCTCCTTTCTCTTCGCTGACACCGGGAGCATCGCAACCAGTATCGCAAACAACACATCAGCTACTACAAACACGAGCGGCGAAAGTGTCATATGTAATACAAAGCTTGCGACGACAGACCCAACAGCCAGCAGGAAGAACAACGAGCCGAAGAAGTTAAGCCACGGAGCGGCTTTTACTTTCTTCGTTTCGCGTTTATTCAGCGCTGCCGGAGTCAAGTTGTCCTTATTTTTCTGGACATATTCCTTCGCATCAGCACATGTGACGAAGAGCTCCAAGTAAGATATTACAAGTGATAGTTTAAGCTCTTCAAAAAGTTCTTTTAACCAGTTTCCGTTTTTCTTATTGTTATCCATAAACAATAATCCCCTTTCATAATAAAAAATTTAACAGTCATATATAATATGCAAAGCCGAGAAGCAAACAAAAAAGCAGGCATCACTGCCTGCTCTCTGCTCTCGCTTACCTTATTACAATATCTTTATTGTTTCTTGCCAGAATTTCATCCAAAGATACGGGTTCATAATCCCATAAGCACTGGCATACATTAAATGCACGACATTCTGTCTCACCGCGTGATACCTTTGGAGGCCTTGCCTCATTGTACTCTTTCAGAAACTGCTGAAACAGTTTTTCATCTACCGTATTATGTAGATGACCATACAGCAGGATTACGCCTTTGTGTTGTCCATTCCACATCAAAATCGGGTAATGAGAAACAACAACCTTGCGGGCTTCATTTCCTTTACCTCTTTCTCCTTTGCTGAAATCTGTAAGCTCTTTATAGTTTACAATTTCAACAAACTGCTGACGCACTCTCAAATCACTTACGTCGTCATGGTTTCCAAGAACCAGGTGCTTTCTGCCTTTCAACTGTGCCAGTAATTCCGGGAACATATTATGATATCCTCTTGCACCTACATCTCCTGCAATATAGACATCATCACCATTTGTAACCTTATCGTTCCATCTCTTAATCTGTGCTGCATGCATCTCTTCAAGGGTTTCAAAAGGACGCTCCTTCCATTTCCCCGTTGCAAGCAGTGATTTCTGGCCAAAATGTAAATCTGAAGTGTAATAAATCATTTTTAGATTCCTCCTCATTATTTGTCTTCAGAGTTAATATGCTGAATTTTTACATTCGAAAAAATCTTTTGCGGGAAGTCTTTTTCCATTGTGTATTGCAGAAAAGCCTGATATACTGTATTTGTGGAAGTATACGGCAACATAGGGCTGCTGCCATGCGGGCAAAAAAAGCAGGCAACAATATGCCTGCTTAAATCTTACCACTCCATTTTCACATCCAGTCTACGCATCCAGCGATGTCTTTCAAAAATTTTTTTAATATCCATTTTTGCCTCTTTCAGCTTCTTCTGGTCAGGATAGTTAATAAGATACACATGATTCGGGTCTTTCCGCATCAGTTTGTATATCATATATTCCGCTTCATCCAGATTCTTTCTGATAATTCTTTCTGCTCTCACGTAATATGCAATCCAGAACAACACAACCGGCGTCCACATGATGCTGAGGCCAATTATAAACGACAGAGCCAATGCATAGCCGTGCAAATTATACTCATATGCAATAATCACCGCACAAATCATCAGCAGCACGCCGAATTCAACGTTTCTTTTCTGTCTTTTTTCTTCTGTTTCGTCTATCATTTTTTACTCCTCTCTTATCCTCATACATGAATCAACACCATATACAATGGCCAGCGTACTTCCGGTATCCCAGTTGACATGTATACTACCGATATCGTCAACATAGCTGACAGTTCCACAAGTCCCCGCCGGCGGCGCCATAATATCGTCCATCTGAATCAGCTTGACCCTGCATCCCTCTGGATATCTTTTCCGCAGCCTTTCTACGGTTTTTGAATTTGGAAAATTGTTTGTCATAATTTTGACTCCTTTCTTTGTTGGTGTTTTTATTGATATTTTTACATTTGTAATATGCAGGATTTTGAAGGAGGACAAAAAAGGCCTTCGCGCTTACGCGCGAAAGCCTTTCCTGAGACATCAGGATTCTGACACGATATTTTCTATAAACGCAGCCAGCCTCGGGCATGCCTGAGTCAGCGTTTCCTGCTCTCCGTCGTAATACCGATAAACACCATCAGCGAAGAATTCTCCGACATCATAATGGAAATCAACATTAAACGTCTGGACAAAAGAATTGCTCTCACTGTTGAATATATCAGCAAATTCTACAGTATTACTTTGGTATCCGTTTATACAGTCAAGGTAATGGCCAAACTCATGGACGACTGCCGTTTCTACTGCTGCCTCACGCTGTTCAATGAAAATTTCGTGATTATCAAAATCAGTTACGCCTTTCACTGAATTATAGACACCGGCATAAAATGTATTTGCCAGGTTTTTGTCTGTAACATAGAACTTCCATCCATTATCGCAAAAACTTTCCAATACTTTTTCCGGCATCGCATTAAGCAGTTCATTTGCCCTGTCCACCGAATCCTGGCTGACATTTCCATCAGCCTGGGCAACAACAACATCTTTCTCTCCTTCTGCTGCCTGAATCTGGGCTCCTGCCATAGTCATCATTGCTCCTGCTACTATTACTGTGATTAATTTTTTTCTCATTATTTTTCATTCCTTTCTTGTTTTTTAATCTCATTTAATATGCTGAGAAAAGAAAGGAATAAAAGTATGCACGTGCGGCAGCAGTACAGAAAAACCGGCAAAAAGTATGCAGAATACGATTATTGTATATAGCCTGAAATCCTGTCCGCCGCGTCCGGTATACGCGAGCGCAGCTCGCGGCATTACCGGAATTATGCCTTATTTTTATGGAGGATATTCTTAACGTTTTTTATTGTGATTATTTTTTGGCATTTTATAATTGCTAACTTAATTAAAATTGCCTTTTAAAGGCTTAAAATGAAAGGGGAACTATAATCATGACAAAGATTAAAAATGGAAACAATATTAACCCAGCACAGGCACAGGTTGAGTTTATCAACTTAACGCCGCATGATGTCAACCTCATCCTTCAGGATGAGAGCACCATGACAATCCCGGCCTCCGGAAGTATCGCTCGCGTGGGCTCCCACGTGGAGCAGGTCGGAACAATCGGGATTATTCCGGTTGTCAAGACAGTATTCGATACTGTCGTCACCGACCTTCCGGACCCTCAGGCTGGAGTGATTTACCTCACCTCCACTCTGGTTGCCCAGGCCGTGCCGGACAGAATTGACGTTCTTGTTCCCGCCGACCTTCGCCGTGACGAAGCAGGACGCATCATCGGATGCGGTGCTCTGCAGCGTCTTGGATAAGCCGCCGGATGCCAGGTTAACAAAAAAACCAGCTACAAAGAGCTGGTTGTGTCCAAACGATATGTCCAAACGTCATAAGGAAGCCGAAGGCTTCCTTTTTTTGTGTCTTTTTGCATCTTTACGCAAAAAAAGCAACGTGCTTTCCCAGACCATACTGGCACACCCACTATATCCAGTTTTTGTTTGGCCTCGTTTAACGTATTCAGTATATGCTATATATACACAAAATTTTTATAAAAAGTGTACACGTAAAGTATCAGGGATTTGTTAACACTTACGCAAAAACATGCATATACTTACATACACACAAAAACACAATATCACAAAAAATGTACATACTTATATGCATACAAAACAATATATGATAAAATGCATACGCTTGTTAGCCGCAGCAGGCAGGGGATATAGACAAAATGTGCATACACTATATATACCTATATGTTTACACAAAAAAGTGTACACACTATATATACACATCAACGCTATCAATACAGGCAAATCATTACATTTTTGCCGGCAGAATATCAGAAATATCATGGAATGTAGATGGCAGACGGAATCAAAACGTGGAGGGAATTTTAAGGAGCAAAATGTTTATCAGTGAAGATGCATCGACATATGACTTTAACAGGTAAAAGTTCAGCCAAACAACATCTTTTACGGCAATTGCAGCCAGTACGAATAGCGAACAGAAAAGAAATACGAATTAAAAAAACAAGAAAAGCGTAGTCAAAGCAAAAATGCAAATCTATATGTGAACATAGAATAAAGTTGCTTTACCAGCAGTAGACAACATATGTCCAAAAACCTCCCGGTCTAGCACTGTCAGATTTACCATAAGTACCAAAAAAACAGCAATATTCAATAGTCATCGATACTCCACTACTGCCCCACCAACGACTACACAAAAAAAATAAAAAAAGAAACCCAACACCCAGAACCACAGAAAATTAAAAAAAGCAAAAAAATAATCATCAAAAGCCACAGTTACACACCGTCTAATAGTCAAGTCGCCAAAAAGCATAACGTCAAATAAGTTAAACAAAATCACCAAAAATGTCAATAAAAATAAACATTACAAAAAAGTAAAAAAAAGAAAAACAAAAGCAGAAAATCAAAAACAGATATATTAAGTATAATTTTTACTTTTTACAGAATCTTTTTTCGTATTCTTTTTCTTCTTGAGGAAACATCCAAAATAAAGTCTGCATATGGTAAGCAAGATTACCAGCCTGGCGCTAAAATTAAGACAGAAAAAAACTCAAAATAGTTAAGAAAATGGTTAAAAATAAGGCAGCCTGCTTTGTCAGGCTGCCTATATGTATACATTTTTATGCAGTTGTTGCACCATATTCAAACATTTTGGTGCTAACTATACGACAGATGTCGAACATATGGTTGATTATCAATTCTACATCAGCGTCTTCTTCTCCGGCTTTATGTAATTTCTGACTGATACGCTGCTTTGCTTCATACACTTCTTCGTATAACTTGTCGCATTCTGAGCCTTCTGAGAATTCATTCTGGATTTTTGCATATTCCTCTGAGACCCCATCTTCTGCAATTGCCCCTATTACTATTTCATGTACTGTGTTTGTGTTCATGTGTAACCTCCTATTATGTGTTTTTGTGTGTACATATATCATACACTACACATGCCTTAATCTCCACAAAAACCAGTCGTAAAATACCGTTCTTTTTCGACATTTAGATACATACAAAATTCGGCATATTATGTGTATACATAAAACAAGAAAGGGGTATTTTAACATGAGAAAAACAACAGATATTAACGGGCTGAGGAGTGTAGCAAAAATGATGCTTCATCTTCCAATGACAGAGACAGAGTTTGACTTTATCGTGAGCCATCCAGTATTTCAATCGCCCTATTGGTTTGACAATGAAAAAATTATCAACATTAAGGATTCAGAAGAGGCGTTTGAGAAAGCCTGTGCTGCGTACGAACAGAAAATAGACAAGACAGAAGAACCGCTTTTGCTGATGTATACATTCCGTTCTTCTTATTACCTGACTTTTCTTAAGTTCAGCCGGCGCTTCTGGTCAGCTGATGATTTCGCAAAGGCTCTTTCAGAAGCCTGGGTTGAGGAGGAGAATCCGAACGGAGATGTAAATGTACCGGTATCATTGTCTGCAAAATGGTTCAAAGCGCTTGACAAGAAAGCGTTAATGAAGCCAGACGAATACGAAACATACTCTTCTCTTCCAAGCGTATTTGAAGTATACCGCGGAGTATCAAAAGGAAGAAACCCAAAAGGCATGTCTTGGACATATGATTTCGACAAAGCCGAATGGTTTGCCAATCGTTTTGGAGAAGGATACGTTATCAAAGGCATTGTTAATAAAGATGATATTTTGGCATACTTTTCCAGGCGTTCAGAGTCAGAGATTTTAATTGCTGCTAAAGATGTACACGAACAGACGATTATCCGTAATGGCACAAACGCCGAAGCCTCAGGAATCTGCTAAACTACAAAAACCGCCAGCACTTACGCTGACGGTCTTTTTTTTAATTTCCTCCCGATGTTGGCAGATATGGAATCAACGCACCGGCCATATTACAGATTGGCATAGTCTGAAGCCATACCTTTCCGGGGCCATGGATAACTGTATTAAAAATCCCTTCGCCGCCGAACAACATGTTCTTAACTCCGGGAACACTTCTGATTTCCATTTTGCAGGAAGCGCTCATAGCTGCAAGATGCCCTGTATCTACAACCAGCTGCTGGCCAGCTTCCAGGTCATACTCAATTACATGACCGTCAAATTCAGCAAAAGCAATGCCTTTGCCTGACAGTCTCTGCATGATAAACCCTTCACCGCCAAACAGACCGGAACCTATTCTCTTATTAAAGAACACGGATAGCTCTACTCCTGCTTCGCTCGCCAGGAACGCTTTTTTCTGCAGAACCATATCTCCTTTTGACACATCAAAAGCCTTAATGGAACCCGGGAAGCAAGACGCAAAAGCAATCATACCCTCTTCGCCCTTAGCAGTATAAATATTCTGGAACATCTTCTCGCCTGAAAACATCCTGCCGAACATCTTACCGATTCCGCCGTTAGACGAAGTCTTCATCTCCATATTCGGGGACATCCAGGACATACCACCATTTTCAGTTATTATTTTCTCTCCGGCGTCAAGATAACAAATCACAACCGGGAGGGTCTCACCCTTAATTTCATAACGCATATGTTTATCACCTCATTTTTTTGTATATTGCAAGAAACGGCATGCCAGTCGTGAATTGGCATGCCGTTTCAGAATTTTAGCGAGTGACCTGCTTGGTGCACAAATTAGTTAAAAAAATTTAATTTTTCAAAAAAGAGTTGCGGAGGAAACGCCTTCGCTTTACGGCCAATGGAGGAGGCCGCCGCCGTATAAATTTCAAAATGCATCGTGCAATGCCGGTATATCCGGCATGGTCTTTGTTTCCGCCTGTATACTTTAAGGTGCATCAGGCGGATGCACCATCATATTTTTTTGCTGTCTTCGCAGCTTTTACGCCTTACACAAGGCATTCGTTAATAAATATGTAATTTCTTTTATAAGTAGTAACCAAGCAATTTTGCCGCTATTTTTTGTTGTTTTTTTTGCGAGTGATTAATTTGGTAAAATTTGTTGTTTTTTGAAGATGTATTGCCGCCTGCCGTATATCGTGCAAGGCGCGACATCTTCAATAAGTTAATTTATATTTTGCCGCATGTATAGCATACCAGCGGCATTGCACAGCTATCCTGTTTCCAGAACTGCCATCGCCATTTTCTTCTACTTTCGGAGTAACCAAATTACCGGTGGGGAAATTCCCGTCGCCCGGTTAAGCCGCAAAAAAATTGAATTTCAAGTAGGTTAAGCGGTAAAAAAACAATTTGTTCAGTATTTGATTCATCAAAGAACTGACTACTCTCCGGGGCAAGCCCGCGGGGGTTCCGATGATGGCATTCTATCAGCATCCGTACACCGCAAGGGCTTTGGGATGAAGCTCTCTGTCAGAGCATCTTCACTTTACGTCCAGGCAATCCCGAAGGATTGTCGTATTATCGGACGCTTTTCATACTGTTTCCAGCATGAGGAGGGCATAGTCAACCCCACCTGTTGTTTATGCTATGCAGCTTTAAATTCAATTCCACTGTTCAGTATCGGAGTTTTCGCCGCAAATATGCAACCGCTTATATGACACGCATGTCATATCCGAAATTCAGGTTTTTCGTATTGTGTGTATCCTGCATCAGCACAGGAAGAGAAATCTTCGCGAGTATACGATTCGGTAAAGTAATTGTTTTGATTGTTTTTGCCTGCATGCACAAGCACTTGCCGGTATGCCCGGCCGCTCAGGTTTGCTGGCAGCTTTATGTTTTCTATTAATTTCTATTAAGGAGTAACCGAACCAGAACTAGCAATAAATCAAGTTCATTCGCCGCTATCTTTTTTTTGTATTTCGAGTTACGGCAAGCGTAAAATTATATTTCACCATTTCTGCCGCATATGCAGCATATTTCGGGAGTTTTTTTCTTTGTAGTTATTTGTTATATAAGAATGAAGTAACGCTTACAAAAATGCCGAAATACGATTTAATTTTTCAGGTTTCTTTAAGTCTGTGTTTCTCCTGCCGTGCCTCCACAAAGGGCGGCGTCCTGCAGACGCCAGCGTAAAAAGATTCCCGTCACATATGCAAGTATCCAGAGACTACAATCCCCGCTTTCGCCAATCCTACCGGCGCGGTTCGGTCGCTTTTTTCGCTTGCATATATAATATGCTAAAAAAAATAAAAAGTGTAATGTTTTTTACAAATTTTTTTAAAAAAATTTCGAGGAGCCGCGGCGGTAGAATTATGTATAAGAAATACCCAATAAAATTTGAAGTAACCGCCTTAAACCGGCACGAATGCCAAGCCTGCTAAAAGCCGAAATTTTCACCAGCGTTAAGAAGCCAGAATCAGCTGCTCTTAACGCTTACATATATAATATGCTTAATTTTTTTAAAAGTGTAACGTTTTTTTGAAAAAAAATAAAATATTTTTTTTGCAGCCCCGGCTACACGAAGCTCAGTATGCAATCCGCCATTACCTGCGGCGGTTATGCCGGCTTCCAGCCTCACCCCCAACCTTGCCGGAAATTTCTCGCTGCAAAGCATGAAGAGAACTTAAGTATCCGCGTTTCGGTAACGCCCATATTCCCAGCGATACGCTAGCATACGCTGGTGCAGGACGGCTGTTACCGCTCCTGCTCCGCAGGCTTTATCTCTTACATATCTAATATGCAGGATTTTTTATTTTTTGTAATGTTTTTTACAATTTTTTTTATTTTTTTTCTACACAAAAAAATCTCCGGGCAAAGCACGGGGATTAAGCAAGAGAATATGCCGACCACAACGCAAAACAAAAAAAAGACGGCCTTAACATTAAGGCCATCTTCTTACATTTTTGAATAAACATCAGCTACATTACTTGGAATATTACTCATTGTCCCATCAGAATCAAATGTTTCTACGCTTGAATTTCTCCAGCTGCTTAATGGGATTGAATATGTACTTCCAACAAAAGCAAATTTTTCTCCAAGGATTAGCGTAGTGAAGAACTCATGACTGAAGTCACGGGCTTCCGACAGTCCGTCAGGCTTTTCTAGTCTTGCGACCCGGTTACACCTTCCATTCCGTATTCTTTCCTGCTTCATCTGTCCGATGCATTGCCTTCCGGCCGTGTCTTACTCAGACTCTCTATCAGTGTCCTTACGCTGACAGTCCTACTACGGTGCAGGCTTTTTAAGTGGACTTTCACCACGGCTTCCACGCTTCCCCGCTTCCCCGAGGTACCGTTGCTTCGTTATCTGGTTATTTCCGTTTCCGGAGTGCTTATTTATATGTGACCGGTTTTACCCGTTGCTGGGTTAACAGTTACTTCTGAAGAATCAGTTTGCAGATTTGTTTGTTACAGGGAGACCGGTGATACCGCGAGCTGCGCTCGCGTGTACCAGACGCGGGCGGGGTTTCCGGCTCTCACACACGCGTCCAATTACTTTAATACCGACGAACAACTAAAGTTATCCGCGGTTTTCCCGTCCGTCGATAATCTGTATCCCTTCGTCCTGGAGCATCTTTGCTCCAATCTTATATATATTCTGCTGAGCGTTGATATCGCGGTCATGCCAGGTTCCGCATTTTGGGCATATCCACTTCCGGACGCCCAAATCCTTAACATCTGTATTTTTATACCCGCAGCAGCCGCAGGTCTGTGATGATGGGTACCATCTGCTGATTTTTCTGAAATACTTACCAGCACGCTCCATTTTATACTGTACCATTGTTAAGAACTGATACCAGCCAACAGATGCGATTGATTTTGACAGATGGCGGCTCTTCATCATGTTCTTGACCGCAAGGTCTTCGCATATGAATGCAACGCAGTTATCTGTAATCGCTCTTGAAAGTTTGTGGTGGAAATCCCTTCTCTGGTCAGCAATCTTACGCTGCTCTTTGGCAACCTTAGCCCTGGCTTTCTCCCAATTCTTTGAGCCGGTATGTGTTTTGTGGTCATACTGTTTTCTTGAAAGGCTCTGCTGGAATCTCCGCAATCTCTTTTCGTGAACCTGAATCCATCTCGGGTTTGGTACGGGGATTGATTCTTCCAGATTTCCAAAAACACCAAATTCTTTCAGGCCAAGGTCAACAGAGATTATTTCCCTTGCGTTGATAACAGTTGGAAATACCGGTTTATCAATCACACTTTCCATTCTGAGCGCGATACGGTATGAGCCATCGGGCTCCATACTTACGGTTGCCGCCTTGATTGTAACTCCATGCGGCTGGATGTCTGTCAGTATTTTTCCTTTTGGAAGTATAAATCTCACATTTCCAATTTTTGGCAGCTTAGCATACGGGATGCCGTCAATCATTTTCAGCTCAATGTTGTTGTTTGTGAAATTGGTTGTGAAATTGTTTCCATTCGGCTTCGTCTTGGAAGCATATTTCGGGAATCCAGACAACCCCTTAAAAAATCTGTTGTATGCATCATCTACATTCCGGCAGGCATTTTCGTAAACAAACTTGTCCGTATCATTGAGGTATTCCTTCTCTTTTTTTAATGCCGGGAGGTATTCTTTTTTATACTGTGAAACCGTTAATGCCTTTTTGGTTTCCTTGTAGTATTCTTCACGTTTAGAAAGGTAATCATTATGTACGACCCTGGCATTCCCAATCTGCTGGTTAATCGCAGCCTGTTTATCTCCCGGAATCAGCTCTAAAAGGACACCGTAATTATGTATGCATTTTCCGTAAGGCTCTAATGCTTTATTCTTCTGCTTAGTGATATTAAATCCGCCTTTGCCGCCACAGAACTCAAAAGTGCCGTCAGTCTGTTGTTTTGCTGTGGCGGTGTACTTTATCGGTTTTTCTTTGGCAGGCTTTACCTTCTTAGCAGTCTTCTCTTTCTCGGCGGCTTTCGCCTTTTTGGCATCCTGTAATTTACGGGCTTTCTTTCTGTTTGAGTTTGCCATATCGTACATCTCCTTTCTATAAATTTCTTATACATTTAATATGCCGAAAAAATAAAAAATGGGACGATTTTTTGCGAAAAAAAATTGATGAAAATAAAAAATTTCTATACGTCGAAATGTAGAGAAATAAAACGTCGTGAT
>ENA-OURQ01000644-OURQ01000644.1-human-gut-metagenome-genome-assembly--contig:-NODE-644-length-33574-cov-3.789701_pt1 | contig 33574 bp, 18 predicted proteins | sample MGYA00242105_ERZ508999 | MGnify/ENA primary metagenome ERZ508999 (study PRJEB26280, sample SAMEA2338771) | human gut metagenome | biome: human gut; feature: human-associated habitat; material: faeces...
CCGCCGCCAGATGTACCGCCGCCCTGATTACCAGAGTCGGTTTTGGTCCAGTGCGCATACACAGTCGTGGTGATCGGCATAGCAGTGATATCAGACATGGAGATCTGAGTACCGCCATTTACCGTTGTGAACCAGCCATTAAAGGTGTAACCGGAACGAGTTGCAGTCGGCAGGTTGCTGATCTTGGATGTCTCAACAGTGTAAACGGAGGTTCCATTTACGCTGCCGCCATTGGCATCGAAGTTGACCTCGATAACACCAATCGGATGCTTTTCAGGCTTGCCATCACCATCGGTATCCTTTGCATACCAATCGTCCTTGGTGCCCGGTTTGCCATCTTCGCCGACCCAGACCTTTTCGTCCTTGCCGTCCTTATCAACGTCCTTTTCATACCAATCGTCCTTGGTGCCCGGCTTGGTATCTTCGCCAACGTGGATAATCTCATCCTTACCATCGCCGTCAACGTCCTTACCGTACCAGTCATCCTTAGTACCCGGTACGCCATCCTTGCCAGCAAAAATCTTATCATCTACGCCATCCTTATCAGGATCGGTCAGATAATAGTCATCCTCTGTGCCAGGGATGCGGTCTTCGCCAACCCAAACGGTTTCCTTCTTGCCGTCATGGTTAACATCGAAATCGTAGTGGTCATCCTTGGTGCCCGGCTTGCCATCTTCGCCAGCAAAGATTTTTTCATCCTTGCCGTTCTTGTCGATGTCTGCAGGGTACCAATCGTCCGGCGTGTCAAACTTATCGTCATCGCCTGCATAAACAGTTTCGTTCTTGCCGTCACCATTTATGTCATCGACATACTTGAGCACGATAACCATTACAGCATCGTCCTGAGAAGCAGTAATATTCAGCGGGTCAGACTCGTTTGTGCCGTACTCGTGAGTGTACGCAGCTACGATCTCGTAGCGTCCCTTATCCATCTCGCCAGTGCTGAACTTACCGTCAGCATCAGCAGTAATGGTAAAGTTCTTGCCGCTATCCATATTGCGCACAGTGATTACGGAGCCAGCAAGCGGGCGCTTGTGGTCGGTTACTACAATGCCATTTACCTGTACCTTGTCGGTATCCGGCTTTGGATCCGGATTCGGCTTGTCAGGATTGGTGCTGCCAGAGTTGGAAGTATCAACATTGTAGTCGCGGTGATCGTCGCCAACCTCAACAGTTATGATGTACTTGCCCGGCTTCAAATTCGGGAATTCGTAGTAACCGTCAGTGTTGGTGGTGGTACGCTGCAGCTCATTGCCAGCAGCATCCTTAAGAATTACGTTTGCACCTTCGATAGCATTATCGTCGGTATCATGGACGTGACCGGAGATCGTAATGTCGTCAGATACCAGATCCGGCTTAATCAGATTGTCAGGATCGTTCTTGTAAGAACCATCCGTAGCAACATCATAATGTGCCGGGTAGGTAATCTTTACAGTGTAATCGCCGCCATCCGGTACTTCAAAGCTGTACTTGCCGTCAGCCTTAGTGGTCATATTCCACTCGCCGCCCGGGCCAGAAACAGTAACAGTTGCACCTTCTACTGGATTGCCATTGATATCGGTAACAGTACCAGCGATTACAGCATTGCTCGGCTCAACTGTGGTTTTGACGGTCGTAACCTTGGAGGCATCCTCTGCAGGAATGACCTCTACTTCATATTCGCCAGCCTTAAGGTTGGTGAATTCATAGTATCCAGTTTCATCCGTCTTTACGGTTGCGATGAGCTGATGCTCGTTATCGTACAGATTTACGGTAGCGCCTACATACGGGTTGCCACCTTCGTCCTTGGCATGGCCATTGATTTCGTAGGTACCAACAGTAGTGCTTACTGTAGTGGTCAGCTCATAGTTGGTTTCTACGCGGTAGCGGCCATCGTCCAGCTCGGTGAATTCGTAGTAGCCGTCTGCGTTGGAAGTGGTAGTCTTAATGACATCCCACTCCTCAGTTTCCAGATTGTATTTGAGCAGCTTAGCAGTTGCGCCCTCTACAGGAGCACCGTCCGGGGTATAAACATAGCCGTTGATAGCATTAGAATGTGCTTCCGATACCGGCGGCTCGTTCTTAATTCCCGTCAGTTCAACAATCAGCTTAATAGTGGTTGCCTTGTCGATGGTTACAGTCTTGGTGTCCGAAGTGCGGTTGCCAATCGATGCGGTGATATCGTACTTGCCACCTGCGATCTGGAGAGTTGCCTCGCCATCAGCGTTGGTCTTCTTGGAACCGTCGCTTGCGCCGGTGTAAGATACGGTTGCATCATCAATCGGATTGTTGTTGGTATCAACGACAACAACCTTTACTTCATAGGACAGGGTTACAGCCAGTACAATGTCGGTCTTATCCTCGCCATCCAGATGGATAGTGGTTTCGCCGTTGGTCTCGTAGCTGTAGCCATTGTCGCTTTCTACTACTGCGGTCAGGTAGTAAGTGCCATCCGGCAGATCGTCGAAGCGGAACTCGCCATGATCGTTAGTAGAGGTTTCGAGGGTCTTGGTCTTGTCGTTGCCGTACTTGATAGTTACAACAGCGTTAGCCAGACGGTTGCCCTCGTTGTCGGTAACTACACCAGCAGCAGTGCGGTCACCCGTCGGAACATCAGAGCCAGTCTTAAGGGTCAGGTCCTGAGTAGTATCACCCTTAACATTGATAGTCACAGTGTCAGACTGCTTGCCTGCTGCAGTTGCGTACAGGTTGTACTCGCCAAGCAGATCAGCGTTCAGAACAATCTTGTATTCACCCTTGTTGTTGGTGTATACCTTACCCGACTTTTCGGTGCCAGCATAGTGAACGATACCATCAGCAACTACGCTGCCGGCAGCATCATAAACAATACCAGTGATAGTGATCGGGGTCTTAAGTTTGAGAGTAAGCGACATATTACCCGATACGGTGTAGTCTGCTTCTGCAGTCTGGCCGTTGCTCTTAACGGTAACGTGGAAGTCATCGGGGAAAGACGGAACAGTGAACGTACCATCCGGACCAGTCTTGCCGTTATAATACGGAGTACCATCCATCAGAGTTACAGTTACATCAGCGCCTTCAACCGGAGCATTGTCACCCTCGCGGACAACAGAGCCAGAAACAGTGAAGCGATTGATTACAAAGTCTACGCCGGTTACATCTGCGCCAGCCACCTTAACAGGTACGCTTGCGGTTGCCGGATAGATGTGGCCTGCATCAAACTGGAAGTTAGCGGAAGCGGTGTATTCGCCATCCATAACGCCCATCGTCCAGTTGCCGTCCTTGTCCGACTGAACGCCGTATGCCTTATCAGGATCGGAGTTGAGCTTGAGGACTACAGTTGCGTTGGAAACGGGCTTGCCGTCCTGGTCAGTTACCTTACCAGAAACGGTCTGTGCATTGAGGTTCCACGACCAAACATCGCCCGGAGTAATACCAGACGGATAAGACTTGCCATAGCTGTCTGTATCCTGAGTGGTCTTGTCCAGCAGCTGAGTGCCGGATACCGGATACTCAATCTTGATCTTGTAATTGTCTGCCGGGATGTTCGCGTAAGAGAACTTACCATTAGTGATAACGGTCTGCTCACCTACCTGCTGATCCTTGCTGTTAAGCAGGGTTACAACAGCGCCCAGCATCGGGTTGCCAGAGTTGTCGACAACATTGCCGCTTACAGTTACATTATAAGTAACCTTTACTGCATTGTCGGGAGCATCAATGTAGTAAGTAGTCTTTGTGTCGCCCTTGGTGAGTTCGAGGCGGTAAGTGCCTGCGTCCAGACCAGAAATCGCATACTGAGAGCCACCCTCTACGTTAGCTGCTACCTTGACAACCTTAGTAGTAGTGTTGTACAGGATACCGGAATCAAAGCCGCCCGGCTCAGAACCGGAAATCGTATACTTGCCATTAACTTCACTTACCTGCGGCTCGTACTCCTGGTAGCCAACAGATACATAATGGGTTGCATAGATTTCACCGTTACGGTACATAGCGATGCGGTAGTTGCCCGCCTCGGTTACCTTAATAGCGTAATCACCCTTAGAATCAGTCAGCGTTGCGGTCAGCAGATTGAAGTTGTCACCGGACTGCTTGTACAGTGCAACGGTAGCGCCTTCCTGTGCCGTGCCACCAATGGAGTAGTTACCAGAGATTGTGTAGTTAGTCAGCGTGGTGTAATTGTCATCCGGATCGCCTGCGGTCAGATACTGTGTCTGCTTATTAACAGTCGTAATCTTTACCTGATAAGTGATACCAGATGCAACGGTGAAGTTATAGGCGCCATTCTTGTCGGTGTAAGCTACATCAACAATGTCGCCGTCCGGGTTGATAATTTCAACCAGAGCAGAGGTCTGCTTTCCGTTTTCATCAAGGACTACACCACGGATAGTGGAAGTATTCAGACCGGATACGCGATCAAAATACTGCGCTGCTGCGGTGTAAGTGCCATTTTCAAAATCGCTATCGGAGATAGTGAAGTGAAGAACACGGGAAGCATTTGCGCTGTGCGAGAATACACCGATATAGCTGCCTGCAGTCAGGCCATCAATAGTCCAATGACCATCTGCATCGGTAGTAGTATTTCCAACCAGTGTGTTGCCGTCAGCGCCATAGATGTAAACATCTACGCCTTCTACTGGATCAGTAGTGTGAACGCCGTTATCGGAGTAGTAAACGTTACCATCTACTACACACGGTTCCGGCTTCGGTTCCGGATCCGGAGTCGGGACTACCGGATCAGTCGGGTCAACCGGAGATACATGCTTGTTGACCTGCTTTACGATATCCTTCCACTTAACATCTGCGCCACTTACTACGAAGTTGAGCTTGTCAGTCTTTGCGTCGGTGTTATCGTAAGTGTAAGTGCTGCCATCGTAATTAAATACGACGTTTACCATGTAAGTGCCATCCGACAGCTTTTCAAAGCTGTAAGAACCATCGGCCTTAGTGGTAGTCATTCCGACATACTGAGCACTCTCCTGACCATCAACTACCTTATACAGCAGTACAACGCTTCCTTCCGGAACCGGAGTCTTAGTTGCTGCATTGGTCTTATCGGTCTGGTAGAAAGCCTTGCCGGATGCGGTGTAGCGATACAGATCGCTGTCAGCGGTCGAATCGCGGTTGACAATGATGTCAGCATTGTTCTGGTCACACAGATTAAGATTTACGCCTACGCTGCCAGCGTAAGTGTAATCATCATACTGATACGTTGCACGTACAGTCAGGAGACCCTGCGGAAGGTTCTTCAGTTCGTAGGTGCCATTTGCATCAGTAGTAGTGCTGCCTACAGCAGTATAAGTCTTGGTAGACTCATCATACAGATAAGCAGTTACCGGAACGTTCGCCAGTTTAAACTCGTCGCTGGTGTTGTACAGGTAATATACCGTGCCGCGTACATCATAATAGGTGTGGCTGATAGTGGTGGTAGGCTCATACTGCTTCGAGAAGTCGTATGTCTGAGTATAGCCATCATTCAGCAGTGCGGTCAGCGGGTCAGAGAAAACGGAAATGGTGTATACATTGGTTTCGCCCTCGTTCTCATGAACAAAAACATCATTCCAAGTGTAGCTTGCATAGGTTGCAAGCGAACCATCCTCCTGTTCATAACCCAGTCCCGGGATCTTGACCGGCTCACCATAAGGCTGTCCGTTCACAAGAAGCTGCATGTAAACGTCAGTACGTTCGATCTGATACCAGCTCTTAACCAGATCTCCATACTGGCTGTCGTACTGATAATGTGCCTCGGACTTATCGTCCCAAATTACCTTACCAGTTACAGACGTGGTTGCCGGGTCATGAGTAAGTGTGATGTTAAGACCAGATGCATCCGTGGTTGCATCATAGCCGTTCGGAACGTCAACAAGTTTTACAGTGTACTCAATGGGCTTACCATTATCGTAAACGTCTTGTTTCTCCCAGTTGATATTCCATGTGCTGTCGGTAGAACCGCCGGTCAAAGTCTTCGGCTCGCCAGCAGCCTTGCCGTTTGCGTAAAGCTGAACCTTTACGGACTCCGGACGCTTGCCATCACGGTTTGCATCGTCGTTCCACATGATCTCAGCGTATACGGTCTTTGTTTCCTTGTTACGAGTGATCGTGGTTTCCCATGTATACTGTCCAGTCAGATCATTCAGACCGCCGTCGCTCTTGCCCCACTCAGTTGTGGACAGATAGTACCAGGTATCAGACTCAACAGAAGAGCCATTCTTGGTTGCAGCTGCCTGATAACCTTCGTCAAGCATTGCTGCTGCGGTATCATCAGACCAGCGGAACGAGTAGTTAACCGGGATAGTAGTGCCAGTGGTGCGCCATACCGGGAGATCCTTGATAGATCCAGTCCATGTATTGCCCGTACCGGTCAGGGTTACAGAACCAACCTTCGTGCCATCGCCGTAAACATCAACGGTAACAGCAGACGGACGAACTGCATCATCATTGTCAGAGTCGTTCCAATTCAGAGTGAAGTTGAAACCAACAGACTGAGTCATGGTGATTGTGCAGTAATCACGGTGGTTGGATGTGTTGGAGGTGTACTTATTAACATCTGCGATTTCCGCCGTCCAAACAACCGCATGGCCATTAAGATAGGTCGGCAGACCCGTGAAGGAATAAGTCCAAGAGTTTGTGTTGTCCTTAACTGCGTTAGTCTGAGTAAGGTGGATGGTCTTATACTCAACGCCATTAGCCAGCAGCTTAACATCTACGCCGTTGGTATTCGGACGATAGTTCCAAGCGTTGTTGTTATCCATCCAGCTCAGATTGATTGTGAAGTCCTGCTGAGCCTCACCTACATCGTCACTGTAGTTCTTATGAGTGAGGTTGATATCCAGGCCGTTGTCTTCACCGTCCACCTTGTTGTACCAAGCAGCAATGCCGGTGGTACGAGCAGAAGCATAGTAGAAGATTTCGTTAGCCACGCCATCATAGATGGAGTTCTGCTTCAGACCGGAAATCGTGTAGGTCCAGCAAGAAGAACCATCGCTGCCCCACTCGGACACTTCAACAGTACCCACTTCCGCACCGGAGGCATCAGTTACCTTGCCAGTAACGCTATCCAGTTTGTAAGTACCAACTACACCCTTCTGAGCATCGGAACGCACATCAATGGTGAGATCGTTCGGGCGGTTTCCACGCTGGTTATTTGCGTCGAACCAGTAAACATGACCAGTTTCAGTACCTGTTGCAGCAGCCTTCTTCAAGGTTACTACGATCTGGTTTGTCTGAACATTGGTCTCGGACAGTTCGATATCCTTAGAGGTTACGATCTGATAAGACGTATCTCCAAACTCAGAGTCCAGAGTTACAGTTGCGTTGTACTTGATCTTGTTTCCATCGGTGGAGTAAACCGGGAGCTGCGGGAAGGACCACTTTACACCGTCTACATCAAAGTATACCGTGTGTTTGTAGTCAGCGCCATCAACCGGAACTCCATCTGCGGTCAGAGTCAGGTACAGAGCTTCCGGGCGTACGCCGTCCGCGTTGTTGTTGTCGTCAAAGCGGAAAGATACGCTCATGTCAGACTTAGCCGACTTGTAAGACAGATACAGATTCATACCTGCCGTCATTGCTGAGTAGGTCTTGGTAGTGTTGTCGTTAACCTTAATGGTGTAATCGATCAGCTTACCATTCTTGTACTCATCAAGACCCGCAAAGTTAGTAACCCAGATGTTCGAGTTTGCAGCGTCTGCATTCTCGGCGGTCAGCGTAGCGGTCTTGCCTACTACCTTTTCGCCATCTGCGTAAAGCTGCACTTCTACGGAGTCCGGGCGTTTGCTGTTGCTGTCGTTTTCGTCATCCCAGAATACCTTAGCGGTAATACCCTTAGTCTGGATACCATGAGCAAGGTCAATCTGGATGTCGTGTGGGTCAATAGTTGTCGTGCTTTCCGGAGTATAGGTTACTTCGTAACCATCCGGAGTAGTTACCTTAATAGTGTATACTACCGGTGTACCAGTTGCGCCCTTATTATTATAATAAGATGCGACATCCTGCCAGGTCTGAGTCCAATCATTGGACTTGTTAAACTCGAGGGTCTGGCCGGTAGCCTTACCGTTAGCATACAGCTCACCAACTACCTTGTCCGGGCGGATGTTGTCATTGTTATTGTTATCGTTCCAATTGATGTGGCCGGTAACATAACCAACAGACGGGGTGTAGTACAGGTGGACATTGCTGCCTTCCATAGAAACGGTGTAGCCATAAGTATCCTTAAGATTATTTCTGAAGTCATCAGAAACATCTGCCAGATAAGTAATCGGCTTACCGCCTTCGCTCAGCGGAAGGTTGGTGATCTTATAGGTCCAGGAGTTGTCGTTACCAGCGGTTACGGTGTAGGTCTTAACAAAGGTCTTCACGCCGTCAACCTGCTTGTACAGATCAACCTGAATGGACGACGGCCGCTTGCCGTCACGATTTTGATCGTCATGCCAACTTGCATACAGATATACTGTGCCCTGATCAGTGCTGTGCGTCAGTTTGACGTAAGCCTTTGCAGAGTCTGCCAGGTTTGCCGTAGTGTTGCCGTTAGCATCCATGTAAGACGCGGTATAGCGGACAACCTCTTCTTCCTGACCGTTGGCCATGGAAATGTAGGTGCCATAGATGGAATCCTTTACAGCCTCTTCTACAGAAGCGGTATACAGAATTTCCTTACCTTCTTCACCATCACGGTAAACCGGGAGGTTCTCAAAGGTATAATTCCAAGTATCGGCAGTCTTATCACCACTCAGAATATGCTGATAAGCAGCGCCTTCCATCTTCTTGCCATCCGCATAAAGCTGCAGGATTACAGTCGAGGGACGGATGTTATCATTGTTCTGAGTATCGGCCCACTCTACAGTTACAGGAACAGACTTGGTATTGCGATTATGCGATACCTTGATATCGAGTTCGCTTGCGGTCCAAGCGTAACCATTAGCTCCCTCTGTAATGTGAGCATTAAGGTCAGAGGTAATCTCTGCCTTATAGATAATTTCCTTTCCGCCATTGTGCTTTTTCACATCATTAAATGTGTAAGTCCAAAGGTCGAGGTCCTTACCGCCGTTGATGGTTGCAGTGCCTACATCTACCGTCTCCCAACGATAGGTCTTGGCATTCCACTCATAAGCGGTGAGTTTAACATCCACAGATTCCGGACGAGTGTTGTCTCGATTGCTTTCATCATCCCAGTAAACCGAAACGGTTTTGTCCATCAGTTCAACGTCACGGGAGATGATGGCGCCATTCTCGTCACCCGTCGGATCATCTGCGCTATTAAGGTACTTGGTTGTATAGTTGTTCTCATTGTACTTAGTTGCCTGGTCGTCATTAGTAACCGTAGTGGTATAGGTGATTGCCTTACCATTAAGGTACTTCTGATAATTTCTCCAAGTATAAGTCCATACGTTTCCGTCATTGGAAACAGTGCAAACAGCAGGGTTAGCGCTTACAACGCCAGTACCGGAGTTGTGACCCAGAAGGCCCTTTACTCGCTGGCCGTTAGCATACAGGTTCAATGTTACTGCACGCGGACGAACACCGTCGTTGTTGCTGTCGTCATCCCACTGGATGGAGAACTTAACATCGTCGCCAGTTGTAATCAGGTGATGCTCAAGATTGATATAACCTGCATACAGCGCAGCGTAGTTGTTAATAGCGTAAGTGTATGTGGTAGATACTGCATCATCATAACGAGATGCCGTAGAACCTTCAATCTCACCGGCAGTTGCTCCGGTGTCATCGATGGTATGAGCGATCCACTCTGCGTCATTGTAACCCATAAAGATCAGTTTGTAAGTGATCTTTTCGGTAGATGTATCAGATGTGGTAATCGGAAGATCAGTAAAGGTCACCGACTGTTCATCGTTTCCATCGTACGTCAGCGTCTGCTGACGTACAACCTGATCTGTTACAGAAGAGACCAGGCCAATCGTTACGCTCTTCGGACGGCAGCCATCGTTATCCTGGAGGTCATTCCACTTAACCGTTGCGGTATAAGTAGTAGGAAGCATGTTCCACTGTGCATACAGATCGAGAACCCAATATCCATCCTTCGGAGTAATGTTATTACCCGAAAGAGGAAGTTTATCTGCTACCTTATCAGTACCATTCGGAGTACGAGACCATCCAGTAAACTCTTGACCGGAAGTATCTGTCATGTCCGTCAGGATGTGAAGCAAATCATCATAGTCATAAGTCTGAGTCTGGATGAGACCAGTACCCTCTCGGGTATCATAGTAGTTAACCTTTACTTTCTGAGCGACCCACTTTGCATAGAAAGTCTTGTTTTCTGTTGCCTTTGCATCAGCTGACAGAGGAGTGGAACATGCTGCATCGGCATACCAACCATCAAAGTTATAGCCGGTACGAGTCGGTGCTGCACCAGGAGTAATGATTTCATTGTACTTCTGGGTCGTAGAGGATCCACCGGTGCCACCATTAGCATCCCATGTAAAGTTTACATCGTTTGCTTTCCATACGCCGTATACGGTGTTCTGAGTTTCGTTTGGTTGCCAACCCTTATTGACATTTGGAGCTGTTGCATTCGGAGTCGTTGCCCAACCCAGGAAAGCATAGCCATCTCGAGACGGGTTTTGTGGGAACTGGAACGGCAGCTGTGCGGTATATGTTTTTTTCTTACCATTTACCGTAACTGTCCATTCAAATTTACCAGCAGCACAATAAACTGCCGTCACACCGGTGCCCGGCAGATTATAATCAAAATATCCGATGTACATATCGCCGTTGCCCATTTGCGATGGGTCGGAGGACTTAACGATAACGTCCCATTGAGCGTAATAAACCTTGTAGGTGCCTTTGGGGACAACTGCATCGCCCGTTAATCTGGTGCCACCAGTCGGTTGGTCATACCAACCTTTAAATTGAAAAGTGACGTTTCCGGCGTTAGCTGGTTTCGCATCCGTTGGCGGGGAAATCTTTTTTCCAGCTGCTTCGCGGTATGCGATCTGAGCATCACTGCCCGGCATATTCCAGTCAAAGATGATGGAACCCATGTTCGTATCTGCCCCATTCTTATCCGGAGGAGGAAGTTCAGTATCCGAACGGAACGGGAACATGGTCAGGTTTGCCCAGTTTAATCGCCACTTTGGAATATCATCCGTATAGCCGCCGTTTTCCTTATCGTTTATAAACTGCTGAACCCAGCGTTCGGGGATACGCACCTGTGCATCGTAATATGTACCGGTGTCTCCCATATTATCGACATAACGAATGGAGTAAGGAGATGGCGGTGTTTCTTTGATGTACGAGTCCTTAACTCCTGTATTTGGATTCTTATAATAAGGCGTACTTACAAAACTAGCCCAGGAGGCAGCGTTACCGCCAATGTAAAATGTGGCGCCGCCAGATTGGTTGCCCGCCCAAAAGTTTGTGGTCTCATTGGTGCTGTTTACCTTAGTTGAATCAAACGGTTTTGTCTCATCAGACTGATACGTAAATGTCGAACCGGACCAAGAAGGAATGGTTGAATCCGGCATTATCTTGTTGTGGAACGTGCATCTCAATTGTAAGAAACCTACGCCTGGTTGTACCGTTCCATACGTCCTGCCCAATTCTTGATCCGTGTTATCCGGGTTATCCGTGGGGCTAACATTACCTGTTGCATTTGTAGGCTTTACAACATAATACTTTTCCTTCGTGTCCGGATCCGTATAAAGGAAGGTATCAACCCACGTTTTCGACTGCATGTTCTGAAAAGATACCGTCGGCTCAGTGGATCCAGCCGCAGGTCTATGAATCTGAATGCCGAATCCTGGCTGTGAAATCAACCAAATCCAACGATAGTCTCTTTTCTCCGTTGAGCTAGTATCGTCATTTGCTGCCCCAGCCACAGACGGAAACATAGAAAAAACACAACACAAAGACAAAAGCAATGCCGTGATGCGTTTCATCACTGAATTCTTTTTATGAAGAAATTTCAAGCAAAACACTCCTTTCTCTCATAAAGAGATAATGTTATATTAACGCACTGATTGAATTTTGCGGAGCAGTGCCTCCTACATGCAATCATTTTTATTACACACATCCTTATAAATAAGAAAAAGGCTTGAATTATTACTCAAGGTAACATTCAAGCCTTTTAGACTGATTGAATTTTATTTAGCGGCACAGATCTAATCTGATACCCATTCTAGTGGAATTACTCTCTCTGACATCACCAGCCGTAATACGGCTGCCAAGGATTTCATAAGTGTTGCCGTCGATGACTGTCCTCTGACTAGTAGTTTCGATTGCCGTTCCAGCTACAGTCAGAACCTGCTCTCCGGATTGGATCTTATCGTAAATGCTTTTAGGCATCTTCAGCTGGAACTCTCCAAGACCTGCATCGATATACACTGTGGTCGCATTCCACCAACGGTTGGGAGAAATTCGATCATCCACTACATCAATTTCCACTGGGAAGCCACTCAGATTGTCTTCTTCACCAGTTTGGCTGCAGAAAGTGTAGTATTTAATGGTTCGTGTAATGATTTCCTCTCCGCACGTATCAAGAAGGTTCTGATACTGTGCGCTATACTTTCCATATGACGGATAGTAATAACACTTCAGAGAAGAACTACCACCCATGTTGGCGCTACGAATGCCGGAATCGCCAGTTTGACGATAATCGCGGAGGATGGTCCAGCCATCAGAGTCCGCGTTTGAGGTTGAGTTTGATGGATTACTCGGGGTGGTCGGAGTCGTGGGGGCGGAGGGTTTCTCAGGAACCGTAGTATTACCTGTGTCCTCTTCTCCGTATCCCACATTAGTCAGAACATCAACTCTCTGATTCGTCGCATCCCACTTGACGCCAATATTGAAGGCCTCTGCGATATCTCTCAGTTTGAAGTAGTTGTTTTCATTGATGTTATATGCAGCGTAGTTCTCCTTCTTGCCGTCTTTGTAAATGACAGAAGATGTTACCTTGGCATCTTTAGCACCTGCGGGAACGGCTCCCATTTCGCCACCAACGGTGGTGTAAGGCTTGTTGGAAAGAAGGTTGATGGCTTTCTGATTTTCATTCCATGTAACCTCAAACTGCTTCTCGGTTCCATTAACCATGGCCGCCAAATCTCTCAGTTTGAAGTAGTTATTTCCATTGATTGCGTATGCAGCGCAGTTGACCTGCTTGCCGTCAACATAAACGCTATGAGAAGTGGGTTTCGCGTCAACAGCGCCAGCGCTCGTAAGCAGTGCAGCACTTACTGCACCGATCATAAACATAGTACGTTTGTTCATATTCTTTGGTCCTTTCTTTTTCACGAATGAATCATCTTCGACTCCCTCAAGCTCCAATGATCCATATAAGGTGGGTTTGCTGTAATTACCTATATTATACCATAGGTGAGTTTCAACAGCAATTCTTACTGTTAATTTTCCGGACGGCTTGCGATCCGGAATCTGCTGGGATGACGAGAGCCTCTCTCGTGTTTGTCAAGGTTCAGCACTCGGTTCTTGAAGAAGCACTGGCTGAAAAACCAATCTTCCTTTTCATTGAAATTATATCATTATCGGATTTATTTTGCAAGTCTTATTTCCACTGTATTTCAGTTTTATGTTTTTACTGTGTTTTCTTCTTGTAGATTTAAAAAGCCGAAACCGCCTCAAAACCTTGGAAGGCTAAGAGACGGCTTCGGCCCTGCGCGATTGCACAGTAAAAAGGGAGTAACGAGCAGCGAACTCGTATGGAGAAAGGTGAAAAAACCATTCTTCGCTGCTCTATCCGAAATATATAAATCATAGAGCAGGTAGGAAGTGCTCCATGATACTTCGGCAAAACAATACTTGTACTCGATATAATGGATTATTTAATATTTTGACGTTATTTATATAACATAAGTGCTGGATCAAACAGCTATGACGCACCGGTCTCAAGGGGGTTCCGCCTCCCTCATTATGCGAAAAAGCTGTTTGATCCAGCACTCATACTATGCCGTTGGCTTAGTTTCAAAACTGAACCGAACTGAAAACAATCTGCTCGAAGGAGATAATTACTACTGAGGTGAAAGTGCAATCCCTGTCTTTCTCGATTCGGTTTTGTTTACGTGATTATTATATCATATACTTATAATTTTGCAACCTTTATTTTCGATTTTTACCATTTAATTTTTTCGTGATATTATGGAATAGACTAAAAAAATCGGGTTTTTATTGTCTCTATTCTCCTTTTTTTAACGAATTAGTGAATGTCCAAGTTGGTTATTTGAAATCATATTTTATTTCATTATCCATTCTGTTGTTGGTTTTTATGTTTTATTCTTTACCAAAGAAATCTGGTATGCTATAATAGGCTCAAATATGGCACCGCATGACCCGATATATGGTGCGTATTTGTTGAATAAAGGAGTGTTTTTCTGTGAAAACCAAAAGAATTATCGCATTAGGGTTAAGTGCAGTGTGCCTTGTTGGTTCGCTGTGCGGCTGCAAGGGCAAAGATACTCAAACTGACGATGGAGCAACCACTTCCTCTGTCGCTGTTGATGTGGAACATGGTGACGAAGCCCTGAAGGAAATAAAATCTCTCAACGATCCCCTTGCCCTGTTGGAACAATTCAAAACTGTTGAGGTTGATTCTTCGATCCACGACAAGACTGGTACTGAGATTTCTCATATAACCATTCAGTACACTCGAAACGACGATGGATTTTTGCAGACCGCGACCCATCTCAAGTACAACGCATCCGACTACGCAGACGCCAGCGATTATTACACCAATACAAGCATGTCTGCAAGCACGCCACCTGCGGTGTATACTGTTTCCGAAAATCAGAACTACATGGTTTGCTACCCGACGTCTGAATTCGAAAGCATGGTTGACAAAGAGCTTATCTGCTGGTTCACTGATACAACGGATACCGTACAGAATGTAACAGACCAGGACGGCTTTAAGACCGTTGAAGTAAAGAGCGTATCTAATGAAGACGATACTTATTACTATATCTGCAATTACACTATGGACAGCGACTCCCTGATTTTGCAGGCTCTCGATATCACTGCGTATGCCAAGGCCGACACCGAAGGTGAAGAAGATACAGTGGCTTCCACCATCACTTACTCCTTCAAGTACGATGGAGAGTACGCTCCGGACGGAGATACTTCCACCGGCGCAATCGGTGGTGACGGCGCAAAATGCGCACTCACTCTGGTTATCAATCCCGGCGCCGACGACGAAGAAACCCAGACCTTTAAGGTTAACCAGGGAACCAATGTTTCTTTCAACAGTGAGCATTCCTTTGAGGCATTCGCCAGCAAGGATATGAAAACTGCTATGAAGAACGTAACTTTCGATACCTCTGGAAAGAGCGCTACTTATTATATCCGTCTCTCCGACGAGGCCGCTGAGTAACTACTCGCATCCTGCTTAACTGCATATCAAAAAACCGCAGCTCATTAAAGCTGCGGTTTTTCTGTTTCTATAAGTTCCTCTCGAACATTTTGGAGCTTTCTCGGATCTACTATCACTTCCGACTCTCCTTGTATGTCCCAATAGGTCAAAATATCTTCTTTGGCGATATCTGCCTCGCATACAAAACCTTTATTCCCAAAGCGCTTTGAAAACCATACGGCCATGTCATGATCCGTAGTCCACGACAGCGACATTATGTCTTTCTTCTTACCAGACGTAACTCCGCGATATATATGTATGGTTTTCGGTAGCTTATTATAGGCGGCCAACTCTTCCTTATGCATCAGCAGTTTTTTGGGACATTCCTTAAAGAGTTGACATAGCTGTGAGTGCGAAAAATTTGGATCCTGATTCGGGAATTCTACGCTCCGCCATGCAAAGCGTAACAGCTTCGAAAGGTCCTCAATTGACAGATAGTCATTTACATACTTAATGAATGCCAATCTGTAGCCTTTGGAAATTCGACTAAGCAGAAGCATCGGGTCCGTGATCTTACGAATGACATGCTCCATTTCCTTCTGCCATAGTTGCAAATCATCCGGCTTCATCAGTTCTAACATACGCATAGAGCCATCGACATTTAATGCCGAGATTGGCGCATTGGTAAATGGGTGTTGAACCACAGACGGGAAAGAAGGGTTTGGCTGAATCGGAAGATATAAAAAGAGAATTGCTGTTTCGATTACTTCATTCAAACAGGTACTCTTTACTCTCATAGAAGCCACTTCCCTTCTGTATGCAATAACGAGAGGCCTTTCTGTGTCTTATTATATCACTTCTTGAAGTTTTGTGCAACTTATATTTATCAAAGCATTTACGCGCATTGTAAAACAACCAACTTGGTCATTCACTAATTCGTTGGCATCCATGTTTTATATCGCAAAAAGGCTTGGACATTCACTATTTCGTGAATGCCCAAGTTGGTAATTTAATGCATTCTCCCTTTCTTGCTGCTGGTACGGAATTATTGTCTTCGAGATGTTCGATGTGAACACCATCACGAACTGCCAACACTCTATACATATCGTTTTTGTAATCGAAACAGAAGAATACTTTTTGGGGTATAACATTTTCTCCTTGCTCTTTTTCTATTCGTATTATAGCAGGTCATTACCCGTTGTGCGAATTCCGCACCCGCAAGCAAGACAGCGGTGTTAACTATTTAGTGAATGACCAACTTGGACATTTGCTAAGAACGCCGGCAAAGGAGAAGGCATTTCATTTATCCAGTTCTCGGTTCTGCAGAGTTCTGGTAATTAGAATTTGCTTATATTTTGTTTTATATTGCATATTCGCGGAAACTTCCGCAAATCCTCTTGATAAAATCAGCAGCATGTGGTATCTTATGGTTAGAATTAGATGATAGGAGGAGTAATTATGCTGTTGGAGTTTTCGTGCTCAAACCACAGATCTATTCGAGACGAAATAACGTTTTCGGCAATGGCGAGTAAAGATACAACATTCGAAGAAAAAACGAAGGAAATCTCGTGTGGCAGAGTATTAAGGTCCGCGATTATTTATGGCGCCAATGCTGCGGGAAAGAGTAACCTTATTGATGCGATTGCTTTTATGCAAAATCTTGTGCTTGGCAGCATCAACTTTCAGCCTGGTATCGGTATAAGAAATAATCCTCACAAACTGGAAGGATATTCGAAACCGAGCACATACAAAATTCAGTTTGTCTCTAATGATGTGAGGTACGCTTTTGGGTTTACGCTGAAAGAAACGCTTGTATCCGAGGAATATCTGTATTGCTTTCCCAATAATAGACAGGCCGTCATCTACGAACGAGAGGGTGAATCGTTTGTAGAGGGAAGTCGATTTAAGGGCAAATTCTCTTCGTGTAAGGATGTTTTGAAACCCAATCGCCTATTGCTGTCATGCGCTGCTAATTTTAGTTCCATTGCTGAGATTGCAAGTGCATTTAATTTTTTCCGAAACGAGTTGGTCGTGTATAATCCAGGAAGTCAGTCCAACTGGTTGAACTATTCTCTGCATCAGCTTGCGAGCAATTCCGCTATGAAAGACGCGGTGCTTACGTTTTTGTCTGAGCTTGGAACAGGAATTAAGGATGTTAATATCACTATTGACAAGCAGAAGCTCGATCCCGCCTCTTTGCCGCCGGTGCTTGCAGATGAATTCAAAGCTGCTCTGTTACAAAACGATTTCGATTCTGTTACTTCACGCATTGTTTACGAGAATATGGAAACCGATTTAATGGAAGAAGAGTCAGCTGGCATTAAGAAATTGTTCGGCATCCTGTGTCCTCTCATCGACATAATGTTTAACGGAAAAGTTTTAATCTGCGACGAGTTAGAAGATAGTCTCCATGAGTCGTTGTTGTATGGGTTGGTAGAGATGTTTATGAATGCGCGGTCATCTGAATTTTCGCAGATGATTTTTACAACGCACGAGACTGGTATTCTGAATCTTGGCTTGTTCAGACGAGATCAGATTTGGTTCGCAGAAATGGATCCTCAAAGACGAGCAACGGACTTTTATTCCCTTGCTGAGATAAAGAACGTTCGCAAAGAAGATAACTTCGGACGAGGTTATATTTCCGGTAAATACGGAGCAATTCCTATGTTGAACCTTGATTTTGCGAAAATCGTTTCCAAAATGGACTGAGGGGTATAGACATGGAGAATGAAAGAGATTTAGGCTTGGCATCGCGCAAAGAGGAAACGCGAGAAGTAAGGCAAGTAACTATCCCATTGCAATTTACTCTTGCAGAAATTAAACAACATTTCGAAGAGAGTATAAATGCAGTAAAGAAGCAATATGATGTGGCTCAGTCATTATCCGACGCCGGAGATCTCGATGGATGTAAGAATATATGGAGATCCCAAGTTGTTTTTGCGGAAGGAATAATGGACTTCTATATCCACGAAATGAGCAAGTATTGTTTGTTCCGTATGTTTAACAGGGAGTGGGAGAAATCCCAACAATATGAGCATTTCCAAGTTCCTATGGAAATTGTCGAAAAGGCAGCCTTGGGTCAAGAACCAAAGGATTGGTTCTTTGAACATCTGAACAAGCGCTTCAGCAGGGATGTATTCCTTTCTTCTGAGAATATGAAGCAACAGTTAAACCTCATTGGTATAGGTTTTGTACCTGCAATGGTCAGAGCGTTTCCGGGTGCCAATGAAGAGGTCTCGAAGAAAATAGGGTCGAAGACCATTGCTGCTTTGTTCGAACGGCGTAATGCTATCGCTCACCAAAATGATAGAGATCATGCCTCCGCCAAACAAAATGACATTTCGAAAGAATTTGTTGAAGAATATATCGGGAGTATCGAAAAGATTGTTAATGCAATTCATTCGATAGCTGAAGAGAAATCATAAGAAGAAATCTCTCGGAGCAGCAAAAGAAAGTTGTTCGTCAAATGGTAGAAGCGATTAAAGGAGAGTGAACGATATGAGCGAACCGATTTTTACCTCCGATCTGACGATGGAACAGATTGAAAAGAATTTTGAGGGTATGGATTTCTTTGCAGGGCTTATGGAAGGGCTGCAAGAAGCCTATGCCTGTGAAAAGGGTAACGCTACTCCCGGCACAATCTCTCACAAACGTTCGTTGCCAAATATCGATGTTGCCGCCGTTCGCACTGCGCTGCACATGACGCAAAAGGTTTTTGCAGAAATGTTGGGTGTATCTATCCATACGGTTGAGGCGTGGGAGTGCGGCAGAAGCAATCCAACGCCGACGGCTAAGAAGTTAATGTATCTCATTCAAGAGGATAATTCACTTGCACAGAAATTGCAGTTACAGGCGTAAACAAAGGTCACAGGATTGGGTTTCCTGTGACCTTTTCTTTGTTGTTGTGTAACGTGTGAAAATATAATCAACAATCACCGTATCACGGCGGATAGATGATTGATTGTTTTTATAAACACCCTGGCGAGAAAACCCATGGTTTCAACCGTGGGATGATAGCCCGAATTTCTCTTAATATTTCTGTTTTTTTCTTTTGATAGCGTAGCTGTTCGCCTTGTTTTTGTCTACTGTATGTGATATAATATATGTATGAATAATACATATAAACATACGAAAACGACGGTATCGTTAATAAACTACCACTTTGTATTTTGCCCCAAATACCGAAGGAAAATATTCAATATTCCCGGTGTTGAGGAACGGTTTAAAGAGCTTACTCTTGCCCAGTGCAAGGAATGTGGCATCGACGTCCTTGCTTTGGAGTGCCATATTGACCATGTGCATATGTTCGTTAGTGTACTTCCGACGATGGGCATACCTGCAATCATGAAGCAAATAAAAGGGTCGACCTCTCGGGAATTAAGAAAGGAATTTCCTCAGCTTCAAGGTATGACATCTCTTTGGACGCGCAGCTACTTCGTGAGTACCGCAGACCATGTAAGTTCCGAAACCATCGAGTGGTACGTTAATACGCAAAAGACAAGACCTTAGGAGAAGCTATGAACAAGGGTGTTAAGTTTCGGGCATATCCCGATAAACAACAGCAAAACTTAATAAATCAGGCTCTTGGCTGTTGCCGACTCGTTTACAACAAAGGTCTTGCTATGCGCAATGAAGCATTTGCCAATGGCAAGAAGATTGGCTATAAACAAACATCCGCCATGCTCACAGGATTAAAAAAAGAAGAGGAATTCTCTTTTCTTAAGAACGTAGACTCTATTGCATTGCAGCAGTCGTTGCGTGATTTGGATTGCGGTTTTAAGAATTTCTTCGAGAAGCGAGCAAAACACCCTCTGTTCAAGAGCAAGCATAACAACCATCAGTCCTACAGAACCCTTAGTATCAACAATAATATTCGCATTGTAGGTAAGTATCTCAAACTCCCTAAGCTGGGCTATTTGGAAATCAGGCAGTCTATGCCTGTGGGACATATCAACAATGTTACCGTTGAAAGAACCCCTACCGGCAAATACTTTGTTGTGCTTAATGTCGATTTCGAACCGCAGCCTCTTAAACCCAAGAACGATGCCATTGGCATTGATGTAGGTATCAAGGAGTTCTACTCTGATAGTAAGGGGCGTGTGGTTCATAACCCAAAATACTTAGAGAACGCCATGCGTAGGCTCGCTCGAGAACAGCGCCGGCTTTCTCGCAAGCAGAAGGGCTCCAATAATCGAAATAAGCAGCGTATTAAGGTCGCTCTGGTTCATGAGAAGATTGCGAATCAAAGAAATGACTTCTTACAGAAACAGTCTACAATACTGGTGCGTGAAAACCAAACCATCTGTATTGAAGACTTGAATGTAAAGGGTATGCTTCGTAATCACAAACTCGCCAAAGCGATAGCAAGTGTATCATGGTCCGCCTTCTTTAATATGCTTTCATATAAGGCTGAATGGTATGGCAACAAGGTCATTCGGGTTCCGACCATGTATCCGAGCAGCCAAACCTGTCACTGTTGCGGATATAAGAACCCGCTGGTGAAGAATCTGACTGTTCGAAAATGGGAATGTCCTCAGTGCCATACTCAGCATGATCGAGACACCAATGCAAGCATCAATATATTGAACAAAGGGCTGGAAACAGCCTAAACTATAATAAACGTCCCTGTAGGCTAGGACATAGCCGAACAGGCTAATCTACGCTTGTGGAGATTGTGTAAGACTAAAGCCCTTGTGGCAATGCTACGGTCTATGAAGCAAGAATCTCTCCGCTTTAGCATCGCAAGAATCCCATTGCTTTAGCGGTGGGAGTGTCAATCGAACCGCTTTGCAAACTCAGTAATCGAACTTTCGCCAGAACCTTCTCCAATAGCTCGGAACTTCCATTCGCCATTCTTGCGATAGACTTCGCCAAACAGCATAGCGGTCTTGTTGTTGTAGTTCTCGGAGAGATTGTAAATGCACATCTCATTGTTTGTAAGAGCATCGACCAGCCGGATGAAGGCGTTCTCAATCATACCGAAATGCTGATGGCGATCATATGCCTGGTAGATATTTACCGCCAATACAATAGAGGTATACTCTGCCGGCACGCGGTCCAGGTCAATGAAGATCTGTTCATCATCGCCTTCCCCTGCACCAGTAAGGTTATCGCCCATGTGCTTTACAGCACCGGTGGCATGTTCAAGATGGTTGAAGAAAACAATATCCTGCCTAGACTTAAGCTTACCATCTTTCAACAGCAGCGCGAAAGCATCGCAGTCAATGTCTTGCGTCTTAAAGAGACCGGAGAAGAAGCCGCCGGCCTGCTTTACTTCATCCCATCCGAGGCCAACCATGATTTTGGATAAGCCCTGATTTTCTTTGGACAGACTAATGCGCTGCCCCTTCTGTAATTTAACGGACATTTGTGTTCCTCCTTAAAACTGCGAGCGGGCGCGTAGAGCTCTCGTACCCGCTCGCGGCCATACACAAAAGGTTTACTCAGCGTCGATACCGTACTGTGCGCACAGGGCAGCTAAGCCACCAGAGAAGCCGCTGCCGATGGCGTTGAACTTCCACTCGTTATTGTGGCGGTAGATCTCGCCGACGACCATTGCAGTTTCAATGGAGAAGTCCTCGCCCAGATCATAGCGAATGATCTCCTCGCCGGTCTCATCGTTGACGATACGGCAGTATGCGTTGCAAACCTGGCCAAAGTTCTGACGGCGCTTGTCAGCATCATAAATGGTAACCGTGAAAGCAACCTTTTCGATGTTTGCCGGAATTGCAGACAGATCAATAAAAATCTGCTCATCGTCACCCTCGCCATCGCCGGTGCGATTGTCACCCATATGCTTTACAGAGCCGCTCGGGTGTTCCAGATTGCCATAAAATACGAAATCCTGATCGCTCGTGCACTTGCCGTTTGCGCCAGCGAGAAAAGCAGAGGCATCAAGATCGAAATCCTGTCCGCCGTCGTACTTGTTGGTATCCCATCCGAGGCCAACCATGATCTTTTTCAGACCCGGAGCTTCCTTGGATAAGCTGATTTTCTGTCCCTTGCTAAGATTGATAGGCATAATTTGTTTTCTCCTTCCAACTCTTAAGTAAAATATTCATCAGGCCGAAGCCTTTCACAGCTCCTTTAAAACCCGATTAAAAACATGATAGTTCTGATCCCGGCGTGGCGGACAGTATACTGCAAACTCAATGGTATCGAATGCGTTACGATACTTCTGAACAATGGTCTTCATCGCGGCCGCGACCACTTCCGGAGGATTGCGGAACGCACCGCAGCCAAACGCTCCAAGGATAAGCACTTCTGCTCCCTTTGCCATTGCAATCTGGAATACGCGCTCCATGCGCTTCTCATGCAGCTTCTGCAGATCCTCATTCGAAATAGAAACCGAATGTGAGCCGTCACTCGAGTTCATGGCATTTGTCGGGATGTTCCTCAAATTCGGCGCTGCGCAGGTAAGCACATCGACGCAATACCACTGGCTTTCCGGCATATGCTTAGGAACATCATCATCCGTCTTGAAAACGACAACGTCCGGTGTGTAAATGCAATCGTCATTGTGCAGCGGATTTCGCTCATGGCGATGCGGTACATAAAAGGCATTCCACATCTTAGCATTGTTCAGGCAAGGATACAACGTGGAGCACCGGCAAATCGCCTCTTCCTGCGCCGACGATCCACGAGTAACGCCGCCGCCCGGATTGGTTGCAGACGCGAAATTAAGTACACAGACCTTCTTGCCCGTATATGCCTTAGCCGCCTCCAACGTGCGTTTCCGACTCACAATGATTTGCGCTGGAGTACCATCGCAAACTTCTGTATGCGGGATCGGGAGTCTCCCCCAAAATATATCCTGCATCTTGCGAGACTGCTTAATCGCCAAACTCAAATACGGTATGTCCTTGCATGTTTTCTCTGTATCTTCGAAAACGCAAACATTTTCACTTTTCCCCATTGGTATATCGACTCCTACGCCTGAGCTTGGTTTAACTTTTTTGCGCCCTGATAGTTCTCGAACTCATCTTTGAGGACGGCCAGCCGCTTCTTATCCTCTTCGCGCTGCTTGCGAGCATTCTCTTGAATAGCCTTGGTCTCTTCAATGCCATTCATAATCGTTCTCCAGGTAGTCTCCAAGGTCTCTACCTTAATAGAGCTGCCGGACGCCAGCTGTGCAGTGATCTTGGACTGAGCGACAGTGTTCTTTGCGTTCTTAATCAGCATCTCGTTGGTTTTTGCGTCAAGAGCAGCCATAGACTCTGCCTGCAAACGCTGACGCTTCAACATAACTGCCTGAGCAAGTGCCTGCTTGAATACCGGCAGCGTAATGATAAACGCAGAGTTGATCTTGCGGACCAGATTGAGATTGCTGAACTCCATCGTCTTAATCATAGGGATAGACTGCATAGCCACGTTCTCTGAAATACGCAGATCCTGCGTGCGCTGCTCAAGAATCATCAGGGCATTATTCAGATTGGTCAGTTCAAACTGAATAGAATTATCCCCGGTGGAAGCAAGGGCTTCTTCTCTCTCTTTGATATAGCTGCGGATTTGCTCGCAGCCAAGTTCACCAGCAAGAATGTACTTCACGAGGTCATGGTAGTAGTTCACATTAGCCTCAAACATCTGGTCGAGACGATGGTTTGCTTGTTTAATCTCGGACTCGTACTGCTTGAGCTGAACGTAGATCTTATCTACTTCGTTGCCCATCGTATTGTACTTGGCCATAATCTTATCCAACTGCTTACGCAGATTGTTGAAAAAGGCGCCGAAAAGTCCCGGTTTTTCCTTAATCTCCTCAATGTCAAATTTGGACATTACCTTAGCCAGCGTATTCAGAAGCTCATTGGAGTCATCCAATTGAGACATATTGACGCTGTTAAGCACAACATCCGATGCCTTGGAAATTTCATCAGCTGCTTCCGCACCGAACGATACAATAGTATCCATATTATTGATTTCGATAGTGTTAAGCAGCGCGTCTACCTCTGGACTCTTAGCGAGCTCCTGAGTCATCTGCTGACGATCCGCAGCAATATCGTACTCCTTAACTACCATATCCGTACCGGGCTGTTGCGTAACTGCGATGGTATCCTGCTGATTCGGTTTCGTGAAATCTATTGCCAAACTGATCAGATCCTTTCTACGAAATTTTTGAGTCTTTCTCGCCAGCCTTTATTGGCCGCAAGAGGGATTTCGGACATCTTCGGAGGGACAAGGTTATACATGTACTCCCCTATCTGATGTTCTTCGCAAATAGGTGAATTAAAGTATTGTTCGAAGCACTGGTAGCCCGTTGGAGCAAAGACCAATACATCAAAACCAAGACGATTGAGAAACGAGGTCATGATAGCATCCTCTAAGGACAGGCCGTTTTCCCCTGTTACTGCATAAATGATTTTTGGATTTCTCTTTGTAAAATCGAATTTATTCAGAAGCTGCAGTATTTCTTTTTTGAAATTGAGAACCGTGGAGAGAATAATATACTCTGACCCGGTCTCGAAAGTGCCTCTGACCAGTTTGCTGACAATAAACTGCTCCAGATTATCCAGTATATAATCCTGTATCGGCTCTCGTAAGAAGCGGTACTGGTATACCGGATTCTGCTTAATAGCAGTCCTCTGCAAACGGTTGTTCCTCCAAAAATGAGTGGCACACGGTTTGATAGGATTATCATCTTCTCGGCGGATAAAAGGAACCCGCTCGATAAAAAGGGTATCCGGCGTAACGAGCTGCTTGATAGAAGCCCAGTACGCTGCGACATCTCCATCCTTAACGCCAGAAACCTTCGCAAAGATTGTAGGCAGAATAACGACGTCTCCCTCTACCGTGAAATTCGGCCGGAAATTCAACTCCTGATCCCACAGAATAGGAATTTCCTCATAGGTAGTCTGCAATACTATCGAGCGTGCTTTTGAATATTGCTGGTTCCGGTACAGGCCTGTACCTTGATATAGCAGAGTATCCAGATCCCGCTCGGCGTGGTATGCAACAGTGCCAGACTGAACATCCGCCGCGTCCTTGGGAAAGCGTGTTATAGGCAAGGTGTTTTTATACGAAATGACCTTTATCCCTTGACCAAAATAATTCGCTTCTGTTGCGTGGGGCGTTAAGAGAAGAACATCCACAGGAAGTCTGCAAAGCATTTCATAGAATAGCTGTTCTTTCTGGTCTTTACTTTCACCCATACGAATCAGACACGGAACCTCTGGCGGTTTCCATCCATCGAAAAGCGGTGATTGATACTTCTGCATCCAACAAATAAGGTATACCGCAATACCTGTGAGTTTTTCCATCGATGTTGAAACCATCTCAGGAGAAGTTAAGGTATCTACAAACGCTTTTCTCATTATGGACTGAAGTTCATGATTAGGACTTCTGAAGTTCCCTACTAAAGAAGATATCATCTGCTCTTTCGTCTGATACTTATCACGTCGAATTGCATTGATAGCTTCCACTGAAATTTCAGGGGCCTTATCAAGTACAACAATACGTCTGCCCGACGATTTGATAGTGGCATACATCTGATATAGATCAGGGACATATGTTTTCTTATCATCAACTCCGCAGATCTGGAACGCGCAGCTATGGATTTCTTGGGGCTGCGCGTTTCTATCGATAGCCTGTGTCTTTATAACTTCTATCCACGGAGTATCATCCGCGATCCATGTATTCGAACAGACATTCCACGAAGCAGGGGCTCCGTATAAGAGTCGCTTCTGTTCCTCTGCCTGCACTTCTTGACGCAGGGATTTGAGGGAGAAATTCTCCGGAAAACGGTCTGTACATGTTGGAACTGCTAAAGTAGAAAGTTTGGACGCGGGATCATATTTCAGATACTCACTATCCCCGGCATACATCAGCCAGACTATATCGCAGCCGGCTTTGTGTAAAACTGAGAGCAGAGCTAACTGATACATACCCGGTGTTGCTTCACACAATATCTTTGGGGGAACCGTAGACCCAATTCGGTTTGAAATGCGCTCGAACTTATAATAAAGCCAACACATAATTTTGATATATGCGTTTTGCAGGATACTCTCGGTCTTTCCTTTTTTTCGCAGGCCAGTAAGCACATCATATATGGCCTCTGACATTCGCGTGCGCGGAGTTGAGTTCATACGAGGAAGCCATACACGAAGACTGTCCGATATAAAACCAACATCCAGTTTAAAACCAGAAGGCATTATCTCGTTATAATACGTCAACTGTTGCGGTGTGGGATTTTGCAATTCCCCTTCTATAACTACACCAGCGTGAACAGCTTCCATATAATATTTTTTTATGGAAGCCTGAACTTCTGGATTAAAGGAAATAACGCGCAAAAATTGCGTGGTAGTTCGGTTTGGAACGAAGAAGGTATCAAACTCGCTTACATGTATATTTGAGTCCATGACGTTTCTCCTTCCTCAGCATTGCACGTTTTGTTATTCAGTGTATATTGGTATTATATCACCAACAGAATTTTTGTGCAACCTTTAACATTCCCGCTGCGAAAGCATCATGGTTGATCCCGGCGCACGCGGGGTAAATTTTACGAGTTCGATGGTTCCTTTATGGAGCACGGGTTGATCCCCGCGCACGCGGGGTAAATAAAACGGTTAGTTTGCCATTTTTCGTTTTCTCGGGTTGATCCCCGCGCACGCGGGGTAAATGTATTTTCTTTAAACCGAACAACCATTTGTGGGGGTGATCCCCGCGCATGCGGGATAAATGCAAAAAAGGACGCCACCATCACCGTCACCCTGGGTTGATCCCCGCGTATGCGGGGCGAATTAAAGTTGCAAACTAAATCAAATAGTGATAGGTTGATCCCCGCACATGCGGGGTGAATTTCTCTTGACAATCCCTCTTTGGTTCCAAGTTGGGTTAATCTCCGCGCATGCGGGGTAAATAAAGCTTGATAATCCTTATGTTACTGATCCCAGGGATGATCCCCGCGCATGCGGGGTAAATTCACACCAGTGATCTAACACGAAAGTATAACCGGGTTGATCCCCGCGCACGCGGGGTAAATGGAGCGATAGCCGCAGCGTCATCTGCAAGATTGGGCTGATCCCCGCGCATGCGGGGTAAATTTGCACTCGAAATGGGTGCAATTTTACAATTTGGGTTGATCCCCGCGCATGCGGGGTAAATGCAGGCATATCAGCACGATCTGTCCCAGATGCGGGTTGATCCCCGCGCATGCGGGGTAAATCGATGCTCTGCGAGCCGGAGGCATATCGAATTGGGTTGATCCCCGCGCATGCGGGGTAAATTTGAGAACAAAACCATCGCCGAGGATCTGCATAGGTTGATCCCCGCGCATGCGGGGTAAATGCAAAAGATACCGGCCGCCTTGCCACAACTGCGGGTTGATCCCCGCGCATGCGGGGGAAATCTCTGATAGAGGTCTTGAACTTTTAATTTTAGAGGTTGATCCCCGCGCATGCGGGGTAAATACTCAAAAATGTTATTTTTTATGCATAATTGCTTTCAGAACCATGTTAATGGGGATAACTATAAATGCAAGAACTGCACAAATCAGCCAAGAATGCAGGCTCAGGCGTTCGACGCTGAGTGCCTCTCCGCCAAAAGTGACGAAGATAAACTGCATAACCAAGATGGCCCCCATGACCAGCAGGAAATTCTTGTTGCGTCCAATATTCTCAAATGGATTAAAATGGTCTGTACGTGCGTTAAAGCCATTGAAGGTAATCGCCATCATGAAGGTTGCAAACAGTGCAGACTTGAGATATGTCACATCCACAAGGCCAAACAGATTGCGCACAGCCGGCAAGAACAGGATCGACAGACAAATACCCGTGATGTACGCTGCGCTTACACAAACTCGAATGAGCATCTGCTTGGTTACAATACTCTCCGAACGCGGTACCGGCTTATCCTTCATAAACTCCTTGAGCGCCGGCTCACTGCCGAATGCAATGGCCGCCAGTGTATCCATAGCCAGGTTGATAAGCAGCAGCTGAATAACCGTCAGTACAACCTTTTCGCCCAGCAGTGGGCCCACAAAACAGGTCAGGACCGCTGCAACGTTTACTGTAAGCTGAAAGATCAGGAATTTACGGATACTCTTAAACATGGTGCGACCGTACAAGATTGCCTTTTCGATAGAAGAGAAATTATCATCCAGAATGGTGATATCACCTGCGTCCTTGGCAACTTCGGTGCCACTGCCCATTGCAAAACCAACATCAGCCTTTTTCAGGGCCGGAGAATCGTTTACGCCATCACCAGTCATACCTACTACGTAATCAAGCTCCTGAGCGATGCGAACCAGTCGGCTCTTGTCTGTAGGAAGTGCGCGGGCTACAACACGGAGATTAGGCATCATGGCTTTCAGTTCGTCATCAGTCTTCTCTGCCATTTCAGCGGAGGTAATGGCAATATGTTCATCCGAAGTGAGGAGACCAGCTTCCTTTGCAATAGCTACAGCAGTTTCTTTACGGTCACCGGTAACCATTACAACCTGCACCCCGGCCGCCTGGACTTCCTTGATAGCAGCAGCCGCTTCTGGGCGAACATTGTCGCGGATACTGAGTACACATAACAGTGTCAGATCGCCTTCATCCGAGTCTCCTTCGATACAAGCTACAGCAAGCATACGCATCGAGCGGGATGCCTGTTTGTCCATGTAGAAGTCCATTGCAGCATGGTCTTCAAAGGGCTTAATCTTGCCCTGTGTATCCATAAACTTTGTGCAGCGAGCGATGATTTTCTCCGGAGCGCCTTTGATAAAGGTCATCTTCTTGTCGTCGGCTTCAACTACAACGCTGGAATACTTTTTTGCAGAGTCAAATGCGTTGAACTTTGCAACACAGCTCTTATCCAAGTTCTGTGCCATTTTCTCATCTACCAGATATGCCATAAGCGCACGATCGGTGGAGTTACCGCCGATAACAGTGCCATCATGTGCAGCGCTTGCACTATTGTTAATGCCAATACCGGTTGCGATGGCATTCGCATAAATATGAGATACGCTGGACAGAGATGTGAAGTGTTTAAGGTCACCAGCAGAAATCTCAACGACCGAGAGCTTGCCGCTCGTAATAGTGCCGGTCTTATCGCTAAAAAGGATGTTAAGGCTGCCAGCTGTCTCAAGGCCATTGATCTTACGTACGAGAACGTTGTCCTTTGCCATCTTGAGAGATTGGAATGACAGGAGGATGGATGTCAGCATCGGCAAGCCTTCCGGCACTGCACAGACAATCACGGTAACAGCTACCGTGATAGCATCAATCAGCAGTCGAACCCAATCATAGACGGAGCTAGGGATATCGCCAGTTACAAACGTCTTAATCAGAATACCGAGAACAATAGCGATTGCACCGATATAACCAAACTTCGAGATCTGCTGCGCCAGTTTGCCGAGCTTTACCTGAAGTGGGGTTTCACGAGTATCTTCCTGTACCTCCAGTGCCAGCTCGCCGAAAAGGGTCTTATCGCCGACGACCTTAACCTGCATATAACCTTCTCCGCCGCAGACAACTGTGCCACGGTAGATATAGTATTTGTTCAGCAGGTCCTTGATGTCATAGGACTCAGTTCCGGTGCAAGGGATCTTTTCCGCTTCTTCGGTCTCACCGTTTAATGCGGCCTGATCGATTTTTAGAGAGCCCTCAACAACTTCGCCATCTGCTGGGATCTTATCACCCGCTTGGAGATAAACAATGTCGCCAACGACTACTTCGTCTACATGGATCTCTTTCAGTTCTCCATTGCGGATAACCTTAGCCATCTCCTTGGCGTTTTCGGCTACTTTCAGTGCAGAGGCTTTCCCTTCCTGCTTACTCTCACTGACAGAAGCAACTCCGTTGGCCACCAGAATGGCAATCAGAATGCCAACCGGCTCAAACCATTCTGCCTGCCCCATACAGCAAAGAATGACCTGCACCACCAGAGCGACCATAAGGATCATGATCATTGGGTCCTTGAAACCCTCAAGAACCTTTTTCCATAACGGATCAGGTGGAATTTGCGTAAGCGAGTTTGAGCCATGCTGTTTTCGGCTCTGCTCAACTTCTTTGTCAGATAAACCGTTTCTCATAAATGTATCCTCACTTTCTGTCCCAAAGGAACAAAATCAACGAATTAGTGAATGTCCAAGTTGGACATTCTTTTTTCTTTCCCGAAGATCACAGCAATACTACTTGCTCAAAGATATCCGATAAGGACGCGGACAGTAGATACAGCATTGCAATCATGGCTGCCAGATAACCCAGACTTTTACTTGCATTCTTCAGAGCCGGTGGCTTACATACGAATATCCAAAGCGCAAATGGAACGCAGCATATGCTTGAGATAGAGAATGCCTGTGTTTGAGTCAGATCCACGCTGTATAGTTCTCTGCATGCAAATGTCGCCAAACCAACATTCACAATCCATATAGGCAAGAAACACACACTTGCCATACGCGCTCGAGTTTTGCAGACCGTGCGAGTTGAAAAATACAGATCTCCGTTTTTTACTTCAATGCAGGAAATTCGGATAACCAAAGCTGTGAGCATCGGAATGAATGAGCATAACCAAGTGTAATACATGATCACAGGCTATGCCTCCTCACCATGTTTCGCTGTGTCACCCGGCAGCAAATGCGGCGCATACTTCCGGAGCATTGTAACAATTTCTTCTGCGTTGTTGTCATCCAGCGCAAAGCAGCCAAAGCACGGCACGAAATAGCGGTGCTTGCAGACGGTAAGGGCTCTTTGTAAGTAAACAGGAACTTCTTTCCCCTCACCGGAAACATGGTTCGCATACAAACTGAGGCGTCGAGCCATGGTTTGTAAACTGAGATCCATAATCAATTTGAGTTCAGGAGCGTATTTGTAATCACCGGCCACATGCATGGTATCGCATATACTCTGAGCAATGCTATTGACCACCTTTTGCTTATGCGGCGTGTACAGTACGAAATAATCTGCCGAGTGCATGTGCGCCTTTAAGAGGAAACGAGCAATCGTATCTGCATGCTTTGAGCAGAATGGCTTATTGGTCGCTATACAGCAGTATGTAGCGCCGTTTGGCTTAACAATGCTGCCTCTACTCTTTGCGAGCTGCGAATAGATTTCAGTTAAGAAGATTGTCTTATCCTCATTTTTGACAAGAAACTCATTCAGTTCCTTGCAGGTTCGAATGGTCACTATCTCCATCGGCTTGGGCGATGGATGTGTTGTGATAACATTCGTTTCACGCAGCCACTTGGCCGGTTTCAATACAGTAGGGTCGGTTGTGTTTTTGTCAATGAAATCGTCAATCCACCAACCGCTTTCAAAATGATATTCTTCTATGGGGTATCCTTGAGAGTCAGATATACGAGTAACCCACATACAAGAGTCTGTAACCTCATAGCAAATTGTATCAGGCAGCTCCTCCGGTAGTTCACCTCGGTGGATTGCAAGGAACGCTCCTTTCGAACCACAATAAATCTTTGTGGATTGCCCATAAAGAATACCTTGTTTCTCGAATGCTTGCTTCTTCCCGTATCCGGTCAAAGGAGTTCTCGCCTCCGACTGAAGATACTCCACAAAATTGAAGTCAGCTCGCGCCTTTTTCATGACGTCCGCATCCAACTTAAATTTTCGGAGGCAGTTGGTTGCTACTCCCAGAAGCCGTGCTTTATCGAACTGAGTGCCTACACAATCTTGGAAATAATGCTCTTTACAATAGGTTACCATATTTCGCAACTGAGTGACGGGGATGCCTTCTTGGCTCGAAATAACAGGGTATTTCGTATACGGGAAAATGGCACGGAACGAAAATACTCGTAGATTAGCGTACATCTTTTTAATTTGCAGTGCCATGGTATCGGTGACCAGCTCATCCATGATTTCGTCTTCCCCGTTATAAGCAGCACCCATGGTGTCAGAAATAGCCTGTGCGATACTTGGAAGCAACGAAGGTCGCTTTTCACAGAACAGAACGATATATTCAGCCGAGTGAAAGTAAGCATTAACTACGCCGTCAATAATATTGTTCGCATCTATTTGATTAAATACGGAATGCACTTTTACCCGATGTAGCAAGTTGCAATTCGTTCGGATGAAATAGTCTCGCTCATCCTGGGTGGAGAAGATCTCAATAATCTGGATGGTCTCGAATTCATAGTCTTCTATGAATTCGTTAACGGCATCCACATCGTGAAAGGTATAAATCGTAGGTCGTGTTGCTGGCGCTTTCGAATAAAAGACATTGGAAACATACCTATCCCTCAATACCGCAGGAGCATCTATTGTGGGCCTTAATACATCGTAGAAGATAAAGTCAATGATTTGTCTTTCTGTAGCGAAGTAATATTTTTCTGCCCAGCCCTTCCCTGTTTCATTGCGGATCGTTAAGCACCACCCTGCAGAGTAGGCGTTACAGTACGACATCGTGGCTTTTCTCGTATCTTGGTCCATACCTGTGTACCGAACGATAAAATCTGCATACCGGATACCTGATTTATTGATCTGCTCAAAAGTGTACAGACATACGGAGATTAGTTTGGATTTTTCCTCATCCGAGACCATTTCCTCGAGCAGATCATATGCCAGTGCATTCGAACACTTTAAGGTAGAAATGATTTTACGAGCTGTATATCCTGCGTAGCAGAAGGAGTCTTCCTCACTGGGTGTAAAGCCACGACACCTTCCGTAGATTGCCCTTTCGTCTGCCAATGCCATCAAATTGCATCACTCTCCTTTTCGAAAGCATCGTCTAATTCCTTATCGATTTGTTTCTCACGTTCCTGCCTGCGAATAGAAACTATCTCTCGACGAGATGAACGCCACATCATTAACAGCATAACGCTTATAGGCCGTGTTCGGTTCTTTCTTCTGGCTTTCTTGACGCAGTGTAAACTCGAGTCGTCCGGAACGTAGACGCCAACATCCCACGGGATGAGTTTCTTGACATTCTCGTAAACATCCTCGGGCATAACGTAGTAGTTAAAATCCCCGATGAAATTATGACCATTCTTCGAATGAAAGTCTTCCTCGGATGATTTCACCTCGTAGCAATAGAAATCCCCCTTTTCGATACCAGAAACAGAGTTGTTTACAGGCTTGTACCTCATAAAATCTACGCGTATCGAGTGTTCAGAGGCGTAATCGAACGTAACCTCTTTCGCCCAGTAAATACGAGGGTCATTATTGGGGTCTATATGCTTTTTAACCAAATCGGATATCCTCGCCGTGATTTGTGGTCTGCTGACAGAAACGCTCATGTGATTTCCTCCAAGCAATTTTGTGTAGTAAAGAAACTACATCCCTGCATATGCAGGGGGAAATTCCAAAGTTGTGTAAGCATCGACTATGAGATCAGGTTGACCCCCGCGCATGCGGGGAGAATACATAAAGATGTTGCAAAGATACAAAA
>ENA-OURQ01000680-OURQ01000680.1-human-gut-metagenome-genome-assembly--contig:-NODE-680-length-32414-cov-5.258630_pt1 | contig 32414 bp, 30 predicted proteins | sample MGYA00242105_ERZ508999 | MGnify/ENA primary metagenome ERZ508999 (study PRJEB26280, sample SAMEA2338771) | human gut metagenome | biome: human gut; feature: human-associated habitat; material: faeces...
TAATTCCAATATCCACCAACATTATATATTTTACTAGTATCCCAACCAAGAGCTCCAAGCATTTGTTTAGTAAAGTTAGCATAACCACCTGCACCACACATAATAAATATAATTTTATCTTTTGGAAAAATATATTCTAAAATTTCCATAGATTCTTTATAATTTGCAACATATTTTCCATCTTCTAATCTAAATAAAGTTTTTCCTTTATATAACCCAGTTACATTCTCACTTTTCTTTTGATCAATATACTCCTTAGGAAACTCAGTTAAATAAGCATAAGGAATAACTTCAAATCCTTTAACAAAACCAGTTAAATCTCTTTCTCCCCCTTTGTTTTCCCAAGTCGCAGTATCTTCAAGCATTCTTACATCTCTATAAACAACATCAGATCTATCAAGATAATTATCTATAGTTTTTTCATTAATATTTTTATCAATATCATAAACACCTCTAAGCCCCTCAGACTTTTCTTGTTTAGGTAAATCATTTGTTACATCACATTTATCATTTTTCATAATAAATGATACTATACTACCTAATAACACTCCAATAACAATTGCAATAATAATTTTTAAATAACTTTTCATATTTTCTCCTCCAATAACATAATAACAATTTACACAAAAAAAATACAATAACTAATAAGTTGAATAAAACTCAACTAATCGTTGAGGCAAAAAAAATAAAGAAGCCATAAGGCTTCTTATAAAAAAGTGTGAGTTTTGAGTTTATATGTTAATTGTGTATAGTTTATATTTTCATATTATAAACCGAATTTTTTATCTTATATAACATCCCTCCTTTGTTACAATATAATGATAACAAAGAATTATGAAATATTTATGTTGAAATTATGAAAGTTTAAATCTTAATTTTAAAATAAAATGTAGAACCTTTTTTTAAAACACTTTTAACACCATATTCATAGCCATGTAGTTCCAGTATTTCTTTAACTATAGATAAACCAAGTCCTGTTCCTTTTTTATCTTTGCCTCTGGACAAATCAGATTTATAGAAGCGGTCCCATATTTTTTCTATATTATCTTTAGGAATACCAATACCGAAATCTTTTACGGATATAAAAATCTTCCCGCCTTTTTCGTAGGTTGAAATGTTGATAAAGGAATTATTGTTGCTGAATTTAATAGCATTGTCAATGAGGTTATATATTACCTGCTGTATTTTGCCGTAGTCGGCATCCACATAGGTGTTCTTGTCGGAGAAGGTGAGGTTAAACTTTATTTTTTTCTGTGCACACACACCTTCAAATGTGAGAATCGTTTTGCGGATTATCTCGTTTATGTCAAAACTGCTTATATCAAGCATCATTCCCTGACTCATATTGTTCAGCGTAAGAAGACTTATGGTAAGCTTATTAAGACGTTCTGTTTCAAAAAGCACAATGTTGAGATATTTTTCATACATCTCCGGCGAAATGGTTCCGTCCAGCATCGCCTCAAGATAGCCCTTTATCGAGGTGAGTGGGGAGCGGAAGTCATGGGAGACGTTGGCTATGAACTTATTCTGGTAGTCATTAAGCTTTTCAATTTCACCTGCCATGAAGTCAAGCGAATTGGCAAGCTGTCCAAGCTCATCCACGCGGTTAAATTCAGCGCGCTCCGACATATCGCCCTCAGCGTAGCCGTGAGTAAGCTTAGTCAGCCTCTTTATTGGAAGATATATCCTGAACAGGTACAGCAGTATAAAGACAGCCGAGTATGCCAGAATTATAATCATAGTGATATAATTGTAGTTGAATATGGTGTTGCCACCGGAAGCAAGCTGATCAATAGCCTTGTGGATAAGCACATAACCGCGAAGCGTGTACTGTGAATTGATTGGTGCTATTACTGTCAGTGTGTCATGGTCGAAGGCTCCGAAGAAATCACCTGTGAAATAATATTTATTTCCGCTTACGGAAGGGTCGAAGCCTTCTATCGTTCCCGTTCTGCCGTAGGTGTCGGCAACAATTTGCCCATTTTTTTCTACAATCATTATCTCGCATTGCAGATAGCGGTCAATACCGGAGAGCTGTGCGGTGGCAGACTGTACGGCAGAGGCATTGCCATTGATGATGCTGCTGCCGTATGAGGAGGCAATGTAGGTCGCCTGACGGTACATGGCTGCGGACTCACTTTTTACAGTGTGGTTATATACCATTTGCGGAATACATATTGATATGGTAAGAAAGCTCACCACAGCAAAAATGAGATATTCGATTAGCAGCCTTACAAACATTTTTCTTCTCATGCCCTTTTGACCCCGAACTTGTAGCCTATGCTCCAGACCGTGCTGATACTCCAGTATTCGTTATCGTGTATTTTTTCGCGGATGCGCTTTATATGTACGTCGACCGTACGCGTATCTCCGACATACTCATAGCCCCATATATGGTCTAGGAGCTGTTCTCTCGTGAACACCTGATTAGGCGATGAGGCGAGAAAGTATAGAAGCTCAAGTTCTTTAGGCGGCATATCCACGTTCTGCCCCTTGTATATCACTGAATAGTTTGTGAGGTTGATGAGCAGGTCAGGGTATTCGACATACTCACCGAGATTTTCGGATGGCAGTGCAGCCGCAAGTGATGCCGCCTGGGTCTGTGTACGTCTTAACACCGCTTTCACTCTTGCGACAAGCTCCTTTGAGTCAAATGGTTTTATAATATAATCGTCGGCACCAAGCTCGAGTCCGAGCACCTTATCAAAGACCTCACCTTTAGCGGAAAGCATGATTATAGGCACATTGGAGGTGCGCCTTATCTCACGGCATACCTGATAGCCGTCTATTCCCGGAAGCATAAGGTCAAGAAGAATAAGGTTGGGCTGGAATTGTCCGAACTGTTCAAGAGCCTTCTCTCCGTCCTCAACTATCATGGTGTCGAAGCATTCCTTCATAAGGTACAGTGATATGAGCTCTGCTATATTGTTATCATCGTCAACGATAAGTATTTTTTGTTTTGCCATGGAGGCACCTCCTGTTATGAGCTGAAGAACACCTATTTGAACTCTGCTATGGTGACACCGGCATCACCCTCGCCGAAGGTTCCAAGCCGGTATGATTTTATATATTTCTGGCGTTTTAAATGGTTCTGGACAGCATTTCTGAGAGCACCTGAGCCCTTGCCGTGAACAATTCGCACAGAAGGGATATGTGACAGATATGCGTCATCCAGGTATTTATCCAGATGTGCTATCGCCTCGTCAACGGTCATTCCTATAAGGTTGATTTCGCTTGAGAGTGAGAAGGTCTTGGAGGCCTTGAGTGCTCCTGAACCGCCCATTCCCTTTTTGGCAGAAATCTTGTTATTGTCCTCAAGAATAAGAAGATCCTTTATATTGACCTGTGAGTTTAATATTCCCATTGTTACACTCAGGTTGCCCTTGGCATCAGGCAGAGTGTGGACGGTTCCCTCAAGGTTCATGCTTAAAACCTTCACACGGTCACCTATGTGGAAATCCTTGGCAGAATAATTCTTTCCCGATGGCTTTGGAGCATTTTTGAGGGCGAGCTTTCCGGACACGGAATCTAATTTTTCTCTTGCCGCCTTTCTGTCCTTCTCCATCTCTGCCGCGGATACTCCCTGTCGCTCATACTTGTTGAACTTGCGGATAACCTCATCGGCGTATTCCTTGGCGTCGCGCAGGATGTCGGCGGCTTCCTCGTTTGCACGGCGTATTATCTTATCAGAGCGCTCATCAAGACGCTCCTGCTTAGCCTCAAGTGCCTGCTTAAGGCTGGCAACCTCAGCTTTGTAGGAGGATATTTCCTCGCGCTCACGTTCGATAGTGACACGGCTCTCCTCAAGATTTGCTAAAAGGTCTTCAAATGCCTTGTCGTTGGCTCCAATCTGCGATTTCGCATTTTCGATGATATAGGAAGGGAGTCCAAGCTTGCCTGAAATGGCGAATGCATTACTCTTTCCCGGGATACCGACTAATAATCTGTAGGTAGGGGAGAGCGTGTTGACGTCAAATTCACAGCAGGCATTTACCACACCGGGAGTAGAGAGTGCATACACCTTAATCTCACTGTAGTGGGTTGTGGCGGCACATGTGACCCTGCGCTTGTGCAAGTCCTGTAAAATTGATATGGCAAGTGCTGCACCCTCTGTCGGGTCTGTTCCGGCGCATAGCTCATCAAAAAGGACAAGACTTCTGTAGTCTGCCCTGCCTAAAATGTCAACGATATGTGTCATGTGTGATGAGAAGGTGGAGAGGCTCTGCTCAATGCTCTGCTCATCGCCTATGTCGGCAAATACTTCATTAAATACGGATAACTCCGAACCGTCGAATGCCGGAATGTGAAGCCCCGCCTGTCCCATGAGCGTAAAAAGTCCGATGGTTTTCAGTGTGACGGTCTTACCACCGGTATTAGGACCGGTGATGACAAGAAGGTTGAAATCCTTACCGAGATATACGTCTATGGGAATAACCTTTTTGGCATCAATAAGAGGATGACGTCCTTTTTTAATATTGATGTAGCCGTTCTCATTCATAATAGGCTCGCTGCCGTTGTAGCGCTTTGAGAGATTGGCACGCGCAAAAATAAAATCAAGCTGGGTTAAGACCTTAAGATCTGCATGCAGACTGTCGATATACTGGGCTGCCTGTTCGCTTAAGCTGGCAAGTATAACATTGATTTCCTCTATCTCCTTAAGCTCAAGCTCACGAAGCTCATTGTTGAGCTTTACAACCGCCATAGGCTCTATAAAGAGCGTTGAGCCTGAGGAGGACTGGTCATGGATCATGCCCGGAACCTGGGAGCGGTATTCTGCCTTCACAGGGATACAGTATCGTCCGGCTCTTGTTGTCACAACAGCGTCCTGTAAGTAGGTGCGCTGACCACCTACCATGGAGTTAAGCTCTGAGTGGATCTTGTCATTGGCAATGCGGATATGCCTTCTGATATCCTTAAGCTTTGCACTGGCATCGTCCGCCATCTCTTCGTCTGAAATTATACAGCGGTTAATTTCGCGGTTAAGTGATGTGAGTGGTTCGATTGCCTCGAACATTGTATCAAGGCAGTCACGGGAGTCATCATCGGTCTCGCGTCTGCCGTAGGTCTTTACACGATTGGCTGTACTTAGCATCGATGAGAGCGCAAGCAGCTCACTCATGCTGAGGCTTGCGCCTATTTCAAGCCGCTTAAGGGACATGCCGACATCCTTAAGACCTGAAAAGGACACACCACCCTTTTTTACTATTCTGAAAAGAGCATCAGAGGTTTCCCTCTGTGCTTTTCGTATCGCTTCTATATCCGTCATAGGTGTGAGCTTACGGCACAGCTCTTTTCCCATATCGGAGGCTGCCTGTTCCGACAGCATATCTATAATCTTGGTATATTCAAGAATCCTTAATGCTTTTTCATTCATAACTAATATTAACTCCCTCAATGTATGTATTACTTACATTTTAGCTTAAAATATGTAAAACTGCAAACTATTTTCGCAAAAGATACTTGACTTTGCGTTCCGCTATAAATATAATGAGTATCGAAGCTGATATCAAGCTTTTCTTAAATACATTTCATGAAATTTTTCTTTTTACCGGTAATCAGGTAGTTACCCATTTGTATGATTGTGAGAGGAGGTATACATGATTTTTTCGGCACCTGAAGGTGTGCTGTCAGGTAACAGAGTTGGAGATTCCACGGCGGGTCTTACGGAGAGTGAGATTGTGAAGATGGTTGTGGATCACGTTACCTCAGGTTTTAATGTTGCAAGATTTAATATGTGTGAAAGGGGTGAGATAAGCAGGGAGACCTTTGCGGAGGAGGTTAAGCAGTATATAAAGAATACCTATAAGGTCACACCGATGCAGCTTGAACATATATATGAGCAGTTTTCAAGGTTTGTGTGGAGCTACTATATCATAGACGGACTTATCGCAGATCCGGACATATCGGACATAAGGATAATCGACGCAGGGCATGTATATGTGAAGCGGCGCGGGGTGAGGGTGCTTTCGGGAGTGAAGTTCGACAGCAGTGAGGATTATGAGCGCTTCATAGAGAGAGTTGCCCTGAAAAATAAGGTGAACATGGGAAATAATAATGCGATAAGCATATTTACCGATAAGAGCCAGAAGGACTGGATACTGAGGTTCAATCTTTCAACAAGGTTCGTGCTGTCGGGGGCGGCTCCCATGCTTCATATAAGAAAGCATGCCAGGAGAAAGAAGCTTTTCCCACGGCTGGTTGAGGAGGGAATGCTGCCGGCAGAGCTTGCCGTAATGCTCACCGAAAAGATTGCGGCAGGGGAATCATTCCTGCTGTGCGGTGCAGGTTCGGCGGGCAAGACAACACTAATGAATGCCATGCTTGAGGCTATACCGGAGCGGTATTCGATCTTCTGCGTGCAGGAGGCGGAGGAGCTGTTTTCGATGAGACCGCGAGAGTTCTTTTCTTATCATATCGTGGAAAACAGAGGAGATGGAAAGATAAATTACTCACTTGAGGATATTGCAAGAAACGGTCTTCTTGTAGATTCTGATGTCTATATGATAGGCGAGATAAAGGGCGGGGAGGCGAAGGACTTTCTCTATGCAGTCCATACGGGCGCAATATGCTATGCCTCCATCCATGCCAATTCACCAAAGGATGCTTATTTCAGGCTTGTGGACTATGTCAAACGAAGCAGCTCCCACTCATCGGAGGAGATTCTGTTCATGCTGCGTTCCCTCAAAAACTGTATTTTTCTGAAAAAATATAAAATTGATACAATTACGGGGATGGAGTGGTCTGATGAGAAAAAGGAGATGGAATTTACTACAATATATGCGAGGGAGGGATAGTCTACGGATGCTTCAAAGGTGATTTGGTATTGCTTTTCGGGCGCTCATATTCTGCTTTTTGCAGTGCTTTTGCTGTTATCGTACCGGGCTATGCTGTATGTGCAAAAAACTAATTCCATAAAGCTTACGGTAAACGAGCTGTATGACAGGGTAAACAGCCTGTCCGGGTGCCGCGAGGAGGTTGGAAGGAAGCTTGCGGCACTATACGGGAATATGGGCAGGAGAGGACCGATTGCCCATATTTCGGATAATATTGAGTACAGTGGTGTGGGCAGTATTCTGCCAGGACTTACACCTGAGCTGTATATGCTTATCATGCTGATGTTATCCGTAGCTGCATACGTGCTGACAGGTTTTATATCGGGAAATATATATTACGGCATTCCGGCAGCGGCAGTTCCATGGGTTGCTGGTGAGATATTCTTCTCACTGCTTCGCAATTACCGCTATCGCAGGGAGGAAGAGCAGCTTTTGACTCTGGTAAATTCTATTGAGAGCTGTGCGGCGGAGTCGGATGATATCATATACATACTTGAAAAGGCTGCTGCAATGACAGCAGGGCCAATTCATGATGAGCTGTGGCATACCGTCACAATGGTAAAGAGCGGGCTGCAGGGAACCGTGGCACTTGGACAGCTTGAAAGCAGGATTGAGCATGCATTTTTTAAGACACTGATACGTAATCTGGAAATTTCATCGAGAAATAATGCAAATTATCGCGAAATAACCATGCAGTGCAGAAGTCTTTTAACAGAGCAGCTGGATAATACAAAAAAATTGGAGGAAATATACCGTGAGGCGCGGATAAGGCTTATCGTGATTTTCCTATGTGCCATAGTGTGTCTTGAGATAATGGCGCGGACTATGTCAGGGATGAGCCTTAAAGGTATGCTGCTTATGTTTTCAAGAAGTGCAATCGGGTGCTGCCTCATAGCCATGATGCTGGGAACACTGTTTATGACAGCATATTTTATACTGGCAAAAGGGGGAGGCAGAAGGAGCAGATGACTTTTTTGATTGGTAATACAGCATATATCCGGACTGTACTCATGGCAGCGGCGCTGGGGTTATTTTTTCTATTGATGTACAGGTTCGCGGCTCATGCGATTGCAGATAGGTATGTCATGGCAGGGCGCAGACTGTATGACAGGCTGTCGTCGGCGATGATAAATGCAGATAAAGACAGCCCTTTTTCATACGAATATATACAGCGGCGGCTTGATGCATGGGGAGTTACATATTATTCGCGCGGGAAAATCACTCCACTTGTATACCTTAGCGGGAAGATGTTCTGTGTGATTGCGGGGTTCGCCGCAGGTGTGATGTTCGGTATTGTAGCTGCATTTGTTTTTGCTGTGCCGGCATTTTTCTATCCGGATATACATGCGCGGATAAGAAATCACAGGGACAATGAGAAAATGCTGCCGAGCATAATGGATGTATATGATGTCGTTTATTTACAGACGGACGCCGGGGAATACATAACAAGAACCCTGATTGACGCCTACAGGGTGGCGGCTCATCCAAGGCTCAAGGCAGCGCTCATAACGCTCACAGGGGATATCATGTCATCTAATGACCTGCTTGTTTCCATAGAGGTGTTTGGCGGAAAATTCGATAACGAAAATATAGATAATCTGGTTGCAACGATAAAACAGCTTATCAAAAATGATTCATCAACGGTGATGCTTGATGATATAAGAAGGTATCTGCAGACACTGATGGAGAGCAGCAACAGATATGAGCAGGAGAGAACGAGGAGAATGGGCGATGTATGTCTGTTTGCAATATTTATATGTATGATGGGAGTGCTTGTATACGCGAGTGCGAAGGGGTTATTAGAGTCGGTAAGAATGTTTAAAATATGAATATTTATAAATGGAGGAGAATGAAAATATGAATAATTATTTTGCAGGAAATGCTGTATGTGTGAAGCTTATGGATAAGCTGGGGTGCTGTTTGCAAAAGGTGAAGAAGGCATGCCACATGAAAAAAGAGGGAAGCGCCGTTATCGGAGAGGTGCTTGTCATGATTGTTGTGGTTGCTATGGCTGCTTTGTTCAAGTCGGGAGGACTCAGGTTTATTCAGGAGATATGGACAACCATGACAACCACGGCATCTACGATGTTTTCATAAAATTTATGAAAAGTGCATGGAAAAAAAAGAAAAGTGGCGTAGGGAATATGCTCTCATGCATGTTAGGAATGTTGTTTCTGGTTATGGTGATGTATTTAGGGCTTGATATGTATGCGAGAGTGAATATGGCAATCAATAAATCGAGAATTGAGAGGACATACATTCTCTATATGGAGACATACGGGTATCTGACACCTGAAAAACGTGACAGGCTTACAAAGGAGCTTTCAGATATGGGTGTGTCAAATATTTCCTATGCGGGTACAACTATGAGTATGGCCGGCTACGGGCAGGAGATTGTCCTGTCCGTGACAGGCATATTGAGGATGAATTCGGTTGCAGAGGTAGGACAGAATTTTGTCTTTGTAAGAGGAGGAGAAGAGAATTTTAGAATATATCAGAAGTCCACGGCAAAAAATATACAGGACTGAGGAAGCTTCGGCAGCACTTATGCCTTTAGCAATGGTGATTGTTGTGTTCATGTGCTGGTTTCTGAGCTATTCATTCAGAAGGGAAAGCATGGAGTACAATTACGAACAAATTGACAGTAATCTTACGTACTCTTTGCTGGCAGCAGCGATAATAAACTTCAATGAGTATGCAGTATCAGGAAATCTTATCATTTCGGATGGAGCGGAGCCGGAGGTATGGGACAGTGCATTTATAAATTCTTATATTCGTTTTATGGACTGCCTGAGATGCAACCTCGGGCTTGATGAAAATATGTGCATAACCAAGGGGCAGGGGATGGAAAACAAGGTAGATATAATTTCTTACAGAGTATATAACTATCTGTCCGGTGAAGGCGGGTGGCATGTGACCGAATGCGGGATAAAAAACGGACAGCCATATACACTTAGATATCCGGATAATGTCGCTGTGTATGTGGCAGCTAACGATGGAATGATAAAGATTGAGCAGACATCGATATATGCACAGATTTCGTTCGGGCTTGATAAGCTGGGGGAATACTGCATGACGCGGCTGGTGGCGGTGACGGATTGAATATCAAAAAAGATAAGGAGATAAATCGGCATAAATGATGGGTAAAAGGGTGAAAAATGTGAGAATACCGCGGGAACAGCGGATAAAGGAAAGCAGGATGAGAACGCCGGATGTTAAGGTTCTGGTCTACAGTTTCGTTGTGACACTCACATTGTATGCACTGCTGTTGTTTATTGAGAGGACGGTTCTTAGTTCCGATGATTATACAACAGTCTATGTGGCACAGACTGATATTGGCAGGAATACAGTGATTACGGCTGATAACTCAGGTATTTTGTTTGCGGCTAAGGAGAGAAAAAGTGACTGGCTTCCGGATAACTGTATAACTGATATTTCTCAGCTTGTCGGAATGATGACGGTACAGGATATTGTAAAGAACGAGGTGATGACAGACAGGGCGGTTTCCGCACAGGACAGGAGAGCGGCAGGCATTGAGTCACCTATAGAGGTTGCCATGAATGCCAATAATCTTTCACAGGTTGTCGGAGGCATACTCAGGGAAGGCGACAGAATAAATATATGGTCGGTTACTGAGACAAATAATAATGGTGTCGGCAAGGTGACGGCAGAGAAAATCTGTGACTATGCATATGTGACAAGAGTGTTTACGGCTGCAGGAGTGCAGGTAAACGCAGCTTCCGGGAATGACAGCGCCGCGATGGTGATTAATATTATTATTCCGGAAGAAAAAGAGCAGGAATTTAATATTGCACTGGAGAAGGGGACACTCAGGGTAGGAAGATGTATGTATGAGCGTGAAAAAAATATATATACAGAGGAGTAGCCTATGGCTTTAAAAGATGTTTTAAAGAGCTGGCTTGTGCGGCTGAGGGGATGGGATTTGACAGTATATATATGTATTGTCATCGCGGCAGCCGGAGGTTTTGTGTGCGGCCGGAATAATATTATTCTGTGGTATATGCTGGTATTTCACTGTTATACGGATATAAAGTCAATGGAATTGTATGTGCTGCCGGTAAGAATTGCTATTATTGCAGAGACAGTCCTTTTATTTATGAAGCATGGCTTTTTATATATTGATTACAGAGAATTGTTCCTGTGTCTGGCTGCTGTCGTTGTGCTCAGAATTATGAGAGCGTATGCACAGGGAGATATGGAATTATTCATAATGCTTATAATTGCAGCGGCATGTGGGGAAGGCAGCATAATCAGCTATTCATGTAAACTGGTTTATGGCTCTCTTGTAGCTTTCTGTGTATCTTTTGGAGTGTATATGGCTGTATATAATCTGAGGGAAAAACTAATTGGAAGACCGCTGAAAAAAATAAAGAAGGCACCGATGGTGCCCTCAATCGCATTGTCATTTTTTATCTGTTGTATAACATGATTCGGGTGTCAGAACATACCAGTCTGATTTATGAGTGTATAACGTATTATATTTATACATATCAGCTCCGTTGTCCGAAGCAGGATGTTCTAAGAGCTCTGATAAAGATTTCCTGCGTTCGCCACTGAAGAAAAGTATACATCCTTGTATGCTTTTCTTCTAAAGCAGCCTTCAGTGTGGAGGGTTAATTCTTTTAACAAGTATGTCATAAAAAATTCATATTTTTATTATATAATAAAAAATAACAGTTGTTCGGAGCGTACCAACCATTTATGTGAATCCGCAAGGTGCTTAACAGCTGCGAATAATGTAAAAAGGTATTGCAGGACATATAAAAGATAATCCGGAGGCTTAGAATTGCAATGGATAATAATCACAATATGCCGGGACAGCAAAATGATAAGCAGGAAGAACAGGAATACAGTCTGTATACAGAGAAAATAGTAAGAAAGCCCGGAAGTAGAATTAAAAGAGCAGTGAAGCATATGGCAAAGGTTGTTGGCTCGGCTGTGCTTTTTGGAGTTGTTGCGGGTCTGGTGCTGTCGGTAGTCTATCCTACTGCCAAAAAGTTCGTAGGGGATGCAGAACCCACAACGAGGCAGGGAACGGTAATACCAACGGACAGTCAGACGGAGGAGCCCGCAGATGATTCATGGGCATATTCTGACACCGAAACAGGGGAACCTGAGAGCAGTGCTGCTGTACAGAATGAGAGCAATTACAACACAGGCGAGAGTGGCAGTGAAGGTATATCCGGGGAAAATGGAGGTAATGCCACAGAGAATACAGCGGAAAATGCAGATAATCATGTGATTGACCGGGAAGAGCTTGAGTCATTGGTCGATGATAGGATAGATCATGCATTTACCATGTATAAACCGGGAATGTCCGAATTGGATTCGTTATATAGCGGCTTGAGGACAGTTATAAATGATGTAAATAAGTCAATAGTGTCGGTAGAGGTTTCGTATGACGGGGTTAACTGGGATTATATCTCAGACACCGGGATAATGGGCTTCATTGCAGCGGATGACGATGAATACTTTTATATTTTGACAATCAAGGAATTCGTGGAAGAAAAATATCTTTCAGTTATATTTAATGATGGAACAGTTGCGCAGGGAACATATATTACAGGCGATATGACAACCAATCAGGCTATAGTAGCTGTAGACAAGAGTGTATTTGGCGGTAAGGTGCCTGAGAATGTTAAGACGGCGGTACTTGGCAATTCCTATGTGGTGCAGCAGGGTGACAAGGTTATGGCAATAGGTAATATATACGGGCAGAGCGATATGGTGGTGTACACAACAGCTACATCCGTCAAAAAGAGTGTGGTTGACACTGATTGCAGCTATCGGGTGATAAGCACGGATATTTTATCGGGAGATGCTGACAGTGGAATTATAGTTAACACAAAGGGAGAGATTGTGGGTATAATTCCATACCATAATGAAGCAATTTCCGGGGAAATTATCAATTCTTATGGTATTTCTGAATTAAAACGCTTGATTGAAAGGCTGATTAATGGTAAAGTAACGCCGTATATGGGTGTCATCCCACAGACCGTGACTTCAGTCATGAAGGATGTATATGGCATGCCGGATGGAGTATATGTTAACCTTGTTGAGAGAGATTCACCTGCTTTTTACGCAGGTATTCAGAGTGGTGATATCATAACTTATATCGGAAAAGAGAGTGTTATGACTTCAAGGGCGCTTCAGAATATTCTGTTTATGACAGATGCGGGTACGGAGTTAACTGTATATATAAGCAGACCTGGTAAGGATGGCTACCGTAATATTGAAATAACGCTGGTATTGGGTTCAGAGTAACCCATATCCGAAGAATTTATAATTGATGCGATTGTGTCCATGAGAATGTAAGCGTGAAAGAGGTATCATAATAAAAGAGGATAGATTTACAGTTCGGATTTATCATGGATTTTTGTGACAGGTCGCTTAGAAATGAGGATTATATGAGATATATTGACAGCCTTCACGAAGGCGAAAGAGTTACAAGCATATATATGTGTAAGCAGAAGAATGCCGCCACAACCAAGAACGGAAAGCCTTATGAGAATGTTCTTTTGCAGGACAGAACAGGAACCCTTGACGCTAAGATATGGGAGCCTAATTCCATGGGAATAGAGGAGTTCGAGGCACTTGATTTTGTCGAGGTTCAGGGAGAAATTACTGTTTTCAACGGTGCGATGCAGATGAGCATTAAGCGTGTGCGCAAGTGTGCCGAGGGTGAGTTCGACATGAAGGATTTTCTCCCTGTCAGCTCGCGGGATATAGGGGAAATGTATGCAGAGCTTATGACACTCAAGAACAAGGTGGAAAATACATATCTTCGCAGACTGTTAGACAGCTTTTTTGTGGATGACACGGAGCTTATAAAGAATTTCAAGTTCCATTCGGCAGCAAAGTCGGTTCACCATGGATTCGTAGGAGGTCTGTTAGAGCATACACTTGGCGTTACTAATTTATGTGACTGTTTTGCAGACAGATATCCTATGCTTAACCGCGATTTGCTGATAACAGGAGCTATGCTTCACGATATAGGTAAGCTCAAGGAGCTTTCGGATTTCCCTTCTAATGATTATACCGATGATGGACAACTCTTAGGTCATATTATAATAGGTGTTGAGATGATAGGAAAGAGTGCTGATAAGATAGAAGGCTTTCCTGCGAAGCTTGAGGCAGAGCTTAAGCACCTGATTGTGTCACATCACGGAGAATATGAATACGGCTCACCGAAGAAGCCTGCTATCATGGAAGCATTTGCACTGAATTTTGCAGATAATATGGATGCAAAGATGGAGACACTTAAGGAATTGCTTTCAACACCGCAGGCACAGACCGGCGAGTGGTTGGGCTTCCAGAAGATGCTTGATACAAATGTGAGAAAGACGCTGGTATGATTAGCAGGAGTATAACAGGCAGTCGCTAAGAATTTGCCGGAGAAGCCGGAAAAGAAAGAGGTATGATTTTATGCCGGTGCGGATTCTGTGATTGAAATGATGTTGGGGTCAAAACATGCCAACTTAATTTACTAGTGTATAACGTATTATATTTATGCATATCAGCTCCGTTGTACGAAGCAAGATGTTCTAAGAACATCTAAGCTTCTTCCAAAAGTCGTGATATGCATAAAGATCATACGTTATACATGCTAAGTTTATAGCACATGTTTTGACCCCAACATCATTGAAATATATTTATAATAGAAACAAGCCGGAATAAATTTTGAAGTACGAATTGAACAAATTATGGGAAAATATGTTTTTACTCTTAATTGTTTTATGCATTGTCCGGCAGTGAAATGGAGATTAAAATGGAAAAAAATCAGGAATGTATCATAAAAATAGAAGATATGTCCCTTGAAGGAGAAGGCGTAGGCAGATTAGATGGCTACGCCCTTTTTGTTAAGGATACGGTTATCGGGGACGAAGTGCGTGTTAAGATAATCAAGGCGAATAAGACCTACGGCTATGCAAGGCTGATGGAGGTGATAACACCTTCATCATACCGTGTCACCGCCAGATGTCCTATTGCAAGACAGTGCGGAGGCTGTAATCTTCAGGAGCTCTCCTATGATGAGCAGCTTGATTTTAAGCGCACAGTGATAGAGAAAAATATAAGAAGAATAGGCGGACTTACAGATGTGAATGTGCAGCCTGTTATCGGGATGGACGAGCCGTTCTTCTACAGAAATAAGGCACAGTTCCCTGTGGGAGAGGACAAGGACGGAAATATTAGAATCGGTTTCTACGCAGGACGTACCCATTCCATAATAGAGACACCGACCTGCTTTATCGGTGCACCAATCAATGGGCCTATTGTAGGTGCGGTACGTGAATTTATGGCAGAAAATAACATAAGACCGTACAATGAGGCGGCACATTCAGGTGTGATAAGGCATATTCTGATTCGCTGTGGTTATACCACAGGAGAGATTATGGTGTGTCTTGTCATCAACAAGAATAAGCTTGCGTGCGCTGCCGGGCTGGTTGATAAGCTGCTTGCGCTTGATTTTTCACAGCTTAAAGGCAGTGAGCTTATGAAGGGGAGCTGGCATATAAGCAGCATTATGCTGAACATTAACACAAAGAACACCAATGTCATTCTTGGGAATGAATGTAAAACACTGTGGGGAAATCCTTATATTGAGGATTACATCGGTGAAGTCAAGTATCACATATCACCGCTCTCATTCTATCAGGTGAACCCGGTTCAGACAAGAAAGCTCTATCAGACTGCGCTGGACTATGCAGGACTTACCGGAAATGAGGTTGTGTGGGATCTGTACTGCGGAATAGGAACAATATCACTTTTCCTTGCCAGACAGGCAAAAAAGGTCTATGGTGTGGAGATTGTTCCGCAGGCAATTGAGGATGCGAAACAGAACGCTATTCTAAACAACATAGACAATGCAGAATTTTTCGTCGGAAAGGCTGAGGAGGTTCTGCCTGATTTCTATGCGAAGGAGAGCGCGCGGACCGGCAGAAAGCTAACCGCGGATGTCATAGTTGTTGACCCGCCGCGCAAGGGCTGCGATGAGACTCTTCTCGCCACAATGATACAGATGGAGCCGGAGAAAATCGTGTATGTGTCCTGTGACAGCGCGACACTTGCAAGGGATTTAAAGTATCTGTGCGGAAATGGATATGAGGTTAAAAAATGTATCGGATGTGATATGTTTCCGATGACGGGGCATGTGGAGACGGTTTGCTTGCTATCGCGTAAAGTCCCAGTTTAAGCGGGTTTCAGGACTTTTCCCCCGAATATGTACCTGTGTTTTTAGCAGAAAAAATGTATAAAGAACCCAGAATTTCAAGAGGTGGTAAAAAATTCGCAGCCGTCTAAGACGTGCGCCGGAATAGTATAGGCCTCCAGACGTGCTCGAATAATATATGTTTCTTTAGAAAAAATCGAGTGAATTAAGAAAGACCATAAGAAGGATGAGTAAGAAAAAAGAAATTATTTCTTTGATAATAGGTTTTGTGGGAGCTGTGGCTGGATTGTATGGTGTTGTGTCATTTAACCGGTTCGTATTGATGTCATTACCGATAGGAATAAGAATGGTATGTATGATTCTGACTTACTGGTTAATTGCATTGATTCCAGCCATAGTTATGATTGTTAATAAAGACAAGTTGACAGATTATGGGTTTAGCAAAGAGAAAATAGGAATGCAAATTATTGTTGGTATCCTAATTGGAACTGAAATGTCGGTTTTGCTGACATTAATACCACATCTAATTGGTTTTGGTGAATTTGTAGACAGTGGAAAAAGATATAAATACCTATGGCAATTCATTTATGAATTCTTTTATTGTATATTTGCAATTGGACTTGTTGAAGAGTTTGTATTCAGAGGATTTATTTTTGAAAAAATCAAACGTGTTGCTGGTAAGGATATCATAGCAGTTATTATTTCATCAGTCTTTTTCGGGGTTTTTCATTTCTTCAGTGGAAATCTTGTACAAATGGTTATGACAGCGTGTATAGGAGCATTTTTCTGTTTTTGCAGATTAAAGATTAAAAATTGTTCTACTTTATCCCTGATCATTGGACATGGTGTATATGATGCATTAATTACTGTTTTCGCATCTGCTTTGTTATGAGGTTTCCGACCATTGCCACATGGTCTGGGATTTGGATTGGAATCTCTAGATTCGATTATAGTTCTATAATACAATATCCGAAAATACGGAAAAATATAGAAGGATATTATAGTATGAATATATATGAAAAAATCTTTGCCAGACTAGAAGAATTACATATAAGCCCAATTGAATTATTTAAAGACCCAGATTTAGAAACAAAAAGAAGATTACTAAGATATTTTGAATTGATTGAAATCTACAGAGGAATCAATCAGGAAAATGAGTCAAAAAATATTAAGCGAAATGTTTCAGTTATTCAGGATGTTGACGGCAACAATATTGTTATGATTAACGATATTGCATTTAAAGGAAAACGTTCTGTAGAGTGGAGTGATGTTGAAAAATATCTTAGGCAGTATGTGGGAGACATTTATCGAATAGCTGAAACAGAAGATATTATTTATATCGGTACAGATCTTCCTGATGAATATTCTGGCTCAAATTACACAAAGCATATAAAGGGAACTATTGCTAAAGTGAAAGCAAATGCTGCACAGGCTATCCCAGAGATGATAGAAATCGCAACATCAAAGACCTTTGAAGATAATAAGAAAAATAAGCACAGTAGACATGCAAAAAATGGATGGTACCGTTATGACACAAGATTTGCAGTGCCAGTATATGATGAAAATGGAGATGTTGAGCGATACAATTTATTCAGTGCGAGACTATTAATTAGACATGCAGCTTCAGGAAAAATGTACTTGTATGATGTCTTGGATATAAAAAAAGAAACGAGCAAGTCCTGTCAGGAATAATCCCTACCCGGTGAAAACCCATTTCCTTTATGATGCTATGGTACAATAAGAAATGATGTTTGTCAATCCGAATTATCGAAAATATTTGCACATACTGAGGATATTGAAACGGTCATACTTTTACGGGGATAAAAATGCTCTTGGAAGCGTTCAAGGGTGGGTAAATAATATATTTTGCACCCACACGTCCGCGAATGTTAATGCGAGGTAAAGTTTCAATGCATGTGGAGAGCGTGACACTGCTCCAAAGGATAAATACCTATCATTATCGTAAAAAGAATTATGAAAGACAGTAGAATAAAAATGAGATTATATTATGAAAAGGAAGGGGAAATGAAGATAACAGAAGAAATAGCAGGCAAACTTCGTAAACATGGTAACAAAATGATACTTGGAATTAGAGGCGAGGATATTAAGTTTGACCCTCAAAATATTGATGCTTACAAAGAAAATAAGATGAATGCTGTGGTAGATAATACTGAAATCATGGGAAATGAAAATAATTTATACTTTGAATGTGGAGGTGCTACAACAGTAGCCAGAGTTTCAAAATATGAATTATGCAGGGTTGGGGATGAAGTAGATTTCGTATTTGTTCCCCATAGAATGCATTTTTTTGATGTCGGGACAGAGGAAGCAATTGTGTTGTAGAAAGGAGCGTATATGGATAAATTTAGAAAGGTAAATACATATATTGATGAGAATCGTATACCGAGAGAGAAGCTGCCGGTACTCCATGTTACACCACCCTGTGGATGAATGATCCAAATGGTTTTTCTGCTTATCAGGGAAAGGTGCATTTGTTTTATCAGTTTCATCCATATAGCGAAGTATGGGGACCAATGCACTGGGGACACTATGAACAGAAGATTTTATCAGATGGACAGAATTACCGGTTGCACTTGCTCCTGACAAAGCTTACGATGAAGCAGGATGTTTTTCAGGCTCAGGAATCGAGACAGAGAAAGGTCATCTTCTGGTTTACACAGGTGTGATGGAAAAAGAAATAAAAAAGGAGAAGGTTACATATCAGAACCAGTGTCTTGCGCTGGGGGACGGAAAAACGTATAACAAGTTGGAACAAAATCCCGTAATAACGGGGGATATGTTGCCGGAACATTTTAGCAGAGAGCATTTCAGGGATCCAAAGATATGGAAAGAGGCTGACGGAATTCGTTTTGCGTGTGACGGTAAGGCAGTTGTTAATATTCAGAAATACGATATTGTAGTTGATTAGGGAGATGACTATATGAAAACATTTGATGTTGTGGCTTTGGGTGAGTTATTGGTTGACTTTACAGAAAATGGGTTAAGTGCACAGGGAAATCCATTGCTGGAGGCAAATCCGGGCGGAGCACCCTGTAATGTGCTGTCGATGCTGTAAAACCTTGGAAAAAAGACTGCATTTATTGGAAAAGTAGGAGCTGATGCATTGGGTCAGATGTTGATACAAGCTGTAAGGAATCAGGGAATCAATACGGACAATCTATTGGTAGATGATACAGTACATACCACACTGGCTTTCGTTCATACGGATAAAGATGGTGATAGAAGTTTTTCTTTTTATCGTAATCCTGGAGCAGACATGATGCTGCGTTGGGATGAGGTTCACGAGGATATGCTTGCGGATACAAAGATATTTCATTTTGGAACCTTGTCAATGACAGATGAGCATATTGAAAAAGTGACAAAGAAGGCAGTTGAAAAAGCGAAAAGTGAAGATGTGCTTATTTCTTTTGATCCGAATCTCAGACCGCCATTATGGAAGAATTTAGAGGATGCAGGACGTCATATGTGGTATGGAATCAGCCAGTGTGATATTCTCAAGATATCAGATGATGAAATTGCATTTTTAACAGGAACAGATGATATCGAAAGAGGAATTGAAATAATTCTGGCAAAGAGTCATCCTACATTAGTCTGTGCGACTATGGGGAAAAACGGGAGTAAAGCGTTTTACAATGGAAAAAGTGTTTTTTGTGGGCCGTTTCTTCGGGATGATACCATTGAGACAACAGGGGCAGGGGATACATTTATGGCATGTGTATTGAATGCGGTATTGGAGAAGGGTCTGGAAGCACTGTCTGAGAAGGATTTGTTCGAGATGCTTCAGTTTGCAAATGCGGCGGCATCCATTGTGACAACAAGAAAGGGAGCATTGAGAGTAATGCCGGAGCATGAAGAGATAACAGCATTGATAAAAGATAAATGAGAAGGATAGGTACAGTAATCAAAGTGTAAAGGAAAGAAAGTATGGTGAACAATAAAGATAGACGTGATGCACAGATGGCATACAGAGCAGATAAATATATATTTGAGGAAATGTCTGTGTGCAGAGGGAAAATTCGAAAATGCCTTTTTAACACCTCCTTTCTTTTGTGATTATGGAAGCCATATTGAAGTTGGTAAGAATTTTTCGACAAATTATAACTGTACAATTCCGGATATGAATATGGGAAGGAAGTTACGATTGGAGATAATGTATGGATCGGTGGAAGTGCAGTAATTTGTCCAGGGGTACATATTGGAAGTAATGTTGTGATTGGTGCAGGAAGTGTTGTGACAAAAGATATTCCAGACTGGTCCCTTGCGGTAGGAAATCCTTGCAGGGTAATACGAAAAATTACCGAAGAGGATAAACGGTTTCTGATTGGAAAAGAAAAAATTGATGATGAAGCGTGGAAAATTATTTTTGGACAGGCATAATAGCAGATTATAAGATTATTTTTTGGACAGGAATAGATGACAATATTGATACTTAAATACCTGGAAGAAGTGGGAACGATGCGGGAAGTACAGATTTCATTGAGAACAATTGAAGAAGTGAAAGAATTTGTTCAGACGATTACTATGTCCGATGGCGATTTTGAACTGATAAGTGGAAAATATATCGTAGATGCGAAATCAATCCTGGGATTGTTTAGTGTCGATTTATCAAAGCCGGTTACTCTAAAAATTGATGTTAACGATTCAAAAATGAATGAGGTTTTGACAGTAATTGAAAAGCATAAAGCGGAGTGACTTTTGAATATAAAAAGCAAGAAGTCTGATAGTTTACTTTTATTAGGATTTTAAAGACACTACAATAATAAAAATATTATAAGCTAAGAATTAAGCCAGGCGAAAAGTAAAATCTATCGGAGTATAAGACGCTGGAATTTTATGTTCAGATTAAAAAAATCCTCCAACAACAACCTAAAGGATAGCATTATTGACAAAATTGCTAAAAACTATAGAAAAATCCTTTATAATATGGTAATATTTAACAATAATAAGAATTATTCAGGTTATATGTTATCTGATATTACTACTTCAAGGAGGGATTTTTATATGAGAGAGCAGAAAGAGCATAGGAAGTCCATAACTTCAATCAAAACCAAGATTCTTGCTGCGGTCAGTGCACTGGTTCTGATTCTTGTGCTTATCCTGATTATAATTTCCTATACGATTTCCAAGAATATAATTACGGATCAGTCAATGCAGTTACTTGAACTTTCAACTAAGAATCAGGCATCGCGGATTGAGGCCTGGATGTCGGAGAAGCTGAATGTGTTCAGTACCTTTAAGCAGGATATAGAGACGCTGGACTACACGGATGCACAGCTTCAGAGCCTGCTTGACAGCTATTATGGAAGAAACTCTGATTATCCGGACGGATTTTACATAGCGGATACATCGGGAAAGGTTATGCAGGCGTCGGGTGTGGACTATAAAAAGACGGCAGATACATCATCAGCATGGTATAATGAGGCATTGACAAGAGTTAATATGGCATTCGGTGATGTGCATGTCAATGAAGCCGGGACTGATGTGGTTAGTGCCGGAGCTATACTCCGCAATTCAAAAAAAGCGGGTGGCAATGCAAAGGCAAAGAATACAAGACTTCTTGTTGTCGATGTGCCGATAGCCCATATACAGGTTATTGTCGATTCGTTTATCAGTATGGATGATGCACAGGCAATTCTTGTTGACAAGGATAACATGAGTATATTATCAAAGAGTGATGACACACTGACCGGAAAGCTTAGCGATGGTACAGGCTTTCTTGGTACAATAGGAAACAGAATATCACAGCAGAATTACACGGCAATGACCCTTGATGGGAACATTGTTGATTTCAGGGAGATAACAGGAACTAACTGGGTGCTTGTATCCTATGTACCGGAGAGCGCTGTTTTCTCAGAGCTTGCGTCACTTAGAACTACAATGATAGTAGTTGCGGTGGTTGTTCTTGCTGTTATTCTGGTACTTATGGAAAGAATGATTCATTTTATGATTAAGCCGATTCGTTCTCTCACGGACTCTATCGTCACAATGGCCTCCGGCGATTTTACGGTCGATATAAAGACCAAGGGAAATGATGAGATTACGCTTATGGGTCACAGCATGAAGGAATTTACGGCTGCAATAAGAAGCATGATAAATGATATCTCGAATATATCCGAGACGTTAAAAGGACAGGCAGAATCGAGTACATCCGTCTCCGGAGGATTGTATGAGGCTTCGCTTAAGCAGTCAAAAAACATAGATGAACTCAATGGGACAGTCGACCAGCTCTCTGCCTCCGTTCAGGAAATCGCAGAGAGTGCAACAGCACTTGCAGTTGTTGTTTCTGATACAAGGGACAGCAGCAATAATGCCGAGGACAAGATGAATGTCACGGTTGAGGTTGCAGAAGCAGGCAAGAACGATATGCAGAAGGTCGGCGAAGCGATGGGGCTTATAGAACAGTCCATAAATGGGCTTCAGGAGTCGATTGACAAGGTTGGAGCAGCCTCTCAGGAAATCAATAAGATTGTAGGAATGATTGGCGAGATTGCCGACGAGACGAATCTTTTGGCACTCAACGCTTCAATAGAGGCAGCAAGGGCAGGAGACGCAGGAAAGGGCTTTGCGGTTGTTGCCACAGAGATAGGAAGTCTTGCAACGAACAGTAATCAGTCTGTGCAGAAGATTCAGACACTTATAAATGAGGTCACAAGTCTGGTAGGGGAGACGGTTGATAAGGCAAAGGGCAGCGTCGATGAGATAAATACCAGCAGCAGGCTTGTACATCAGGCAGTGGCAACATTTGATACGATATATGATAATATTGTAGATGCCAACAGGGTGGTTAATGACATGGCAGCCAATATGTTAAAGGTCGCGGATGTATCTACCAATGTCGCTTCCATAACGGAGGAACAGGCAGCCAGTGCGGAGCTTATTTCACGAAATGCCGGAAATATCGCTTCCGAATCAAAGAATATTACAGATGACAGTGAGAAGGTAGCTGAGACAGCAAGGAAGCTTGCCGACACCTCGGAAAAGCTTATGACCCAGATTAATTCTTTCAGAGTATAGGAGGGACTGCGATATGAAATATATAAGAAAATCGATATGCTCTTTGCTGTTATGTGTGTCAATGCTTGCTGTATTATTGACAGGGTGTTCAGGCGGTAAAGGGACAGCAGCAACAGGCAATGCCAGGATTCTTATAGCAACCTGCGCTAAGGGAGATGCTTTCAGGGATATGCTGATAGCGGCATTGGAATCGGCATGCGATGAGCAGGGAATAGGACATGACACCGTCTATGCGGAGCAGTCGGCAGAGCAGCAGGTAGCACAGGTCAAGGAAGCTAAGAGCCAGGGCTATACAGCGGTAATATGCAGGCTTATAGATGTCGATACGGCGCTTCAGGTTGAGAGGGCAGCAGATGGGCTGCCGGTAATATTTGTGAACAACTGTCCTGATGAGGGATATCTGAAGGCGGATGAATACATCTATGTTGCTTCCAATGAGAGTGTAGCGGGAAGCTATCAGGCACAGTATGTCCTGGACAAGCTGTCGGGCAAGAGTGAGATAAATGTAATGATTTTACAGGGTGAAAAGACTCATTCCGCAACAAAGGGCAGAACTGAGGCAGCGAAGAGGGTACTCAATGAGTCGGGCAAGAAGATTAATTATCTTTTTCAGGACTATGCTGATTGGAGCCCGGAGTTAGGACAGGAGTATTTTGAGATATTTAATTCCACAGGAAGGACTGTGGATTGTGTAATCAGTAATAATGATTCAATGGCAGTCGGAGCGATAGCGGGAATGGAGGCATGCGGAATTGACCCTGCCACAATAGTGGTCTGTGGTGTTGATGCCACTGCCGATGCATGCCGGCTGGTAAAAGAGGGAAAGATGGACTTTACAGTCTGCCAGAATGCAGTCAATCAGGCGAATGCGGCGGTCGATGTTGCGGTGCTCCTCTCATCAGGAAAATCAATAAAGGACTATGCCGGAACATCGGATACAGGCTATCAGGTGTGGGTGGATTTTGAGAAGGTCGATGCGGCGAATGTTGATAAGTATATAAAATAATCAGATGATGTTTTGATATTCAACACCATCTGATGTTATGATATACATTTCTGAAAAGTATGTAATATAGTGGGGGCAGAGACTATGGTCTCTGTCCAAGCCCACCTTCGAGAGTAAGGGTTTCACCTGTCATGAACTTGAAATCAGGTGAGGCAAGCTGTACGCATACACGGCCTATCTCTGTCTCTACATTTCCGTAGTGTCCCATAGGCGGCATTTTGACATTCGCCTTGAATGCCTCAGGGTATGCATTTGCAAAGTTCTCAAGCTGTGCGGTCCATGCGAGCGGACATACAATGTTGACATTGATTCCATCAGGCCCCCATTCGGTAGCAGCTACTCTTGTAAGACCTCTTATACCCTCCTTGGCAGCAGCGTAGGCACATTGACCGAAGTTTCCGAAAAGACCTGCGCCCGATGCAAAGTTGATAACGGAACCCTTAGTCTCCTTAAGGTATGGATAACATGCCTTCATATAGTAGAAGGCGGCATACAGTCCGGAGTAGACAGCAAGGTCGAACTGCTCAGTTGTGTGGTCTGCGAGAGTGACACCGGATGCGGATGCCTGTGCATTGTTGATGAGCACATCAATACGTCCGAAGGTATCAATTGTCTGCCTGATAACATTGGCAACAGTAGCTTCGTTATCTGTGCCGGCATTCACATCTGCCTGTACAGGGAGAACATTGATACCGAATTTCTCTTCAAGCTCTGCCTTTGCCTCTTCAAGTTTCTTAACATTTCTTCCGGTGATTACAAGATTTGCCCCCTCCTTAGCATAGGCTGTCGCAATACCGTAACCGATAGAACCACAGCTTCCGTCCTTGAGGATGGCTCTTCCTCCGCCCGTTATAATGGCTGTCTTACCTGTCAAAAATCCCATTCTAATACCCCTTTCTGAATAATTTAATTAAGTTTAGTAGGCATATTAATGTATATAAGTATCGACTTTAATACACTATATATGTAAAGTATAACATAGTTGCGTGATAATTGTATATAATAATTAAAAATTTAACAAAAATAAAATTCAAAATAATAATTTGTTAATAAAAAATGCAATATCGTTATATTGTCGTCAATAATTGCGGATGATATACTAGACACGCAAAAGTATATACAGAGGAGATGGGAATATGCACATAAAAAAGTGTTTTGGAGAAATGCTGGAACAACCTGGCGGAGAATTTAAGGTTAGTATAGAAAAAGATAATAAAAATACAAAAAAGCTGAGAAGTATTATGTTGGCAGTATCAGTTTTTTTGTTGTGTACAATTACAGGGTGTGATAGTCCGGATTATACTGCCTCCATAAAGGAATCATTTTCAAGTACAGAGACAATGGCTCCCACGGATAGCTCAGATGACATTGTTTCGACCGGTGAGGCGCTATCAGAAGAGGATGTTCTGGTAGATGTCAGCGGTCTTTCCATACCGGAATATAGTGGGACAGATTTTTATGTGGTCAATGACAATGTCCCTTTTTTCAATGAGAAAATAAAAGCTTATCCGGGGGACAGCTTTATATATCTGTCGGAGCTGGATGAACTGGGGAGGTGTGGTACATGTGCAGGACTGTTTTCCTACATGACCCTGCCTGAGGAGGAAAGAGGAGAAATCGGACATATTAAGCCGAGCGGCTGGCACACGGCAAAGTACGATAAATCGGTTATACCGGATATGTATTTATACAACAGATGTCATCTTCTCATGTATGCTGTTTCAGGTATAAATGATGATACAAGAAATCTTATTACAGGAACAAGACAGTTGAATCTTGATATGCTGGAGCTTGAAAATCAGGTTTTAGATACTCTGAAGTATGATGAGAGTGTGAAACTGTTGTACAGGGTAACACCTATATTTGATGGGGATAATCTTGTTGCAAAGGGGGTCCTGATGGAGGCGGCAAGCCTTGGAGATGGTGATGGGTTAAGCTTCTGCATGTTTATTTACAATGTACAGGATGGAATTGTAATAGACTATGCGACGGGTGATAGCCGGCTTGCGGATGATTTGCAGACTACACAGGAGATAACACAACAGAGCACCACAGAAGAGACAGCACAGGAGACAATGCAGTCAGGCGGGGGCTATGTTGCGAATATGAACACGAAGAAGTTTCATTATCCATCGTGTTCATCAGTCAGGCAGATAAAGGCGGAAAACAGATGGGATTATACAGGGACGAGGGAAGAGCTTATAAGTATGGGATATGACCCGTGCAGGAAATGTAATCCATGAGGAGGCGGGGAACAGCTTAAAGTATAGATGCACTCTTATCTAACCTTTTTTCACTTTTTAATGTGTTTTTTGCATGTACTATTCTATAACAAACTGATAATATGAAGCCATGGTTGTAATAAGCAAAAACAATTTATGGAGGGATTATGAAGCAGTATACAAAACCATTATCACTGAGAAATGTTCAGGTAAACGACAAGTTCTGGAAGGAGAAGATGGAGCTTGTAAGAAAGGAGGTTATTCCATACCAGTGGGACGCATTGAATGACAAGGTGGAAGGCGCAGCACCGAGCTTCTGCATGAGAAATTTCAAGGTGGCGGGAAAAATTACGAAGGCTAGACGTGAGCTGGGTGATAAATATCAGGATAAGGTATGGCCTCTTGATACCTTTGAGACACTACCGCAGGACATGGAACATCCAGAGGACAGATTTTATGGCTTCCTGTTTCAGGACAGCGATTTTTCCAAGTGGATTGAGGCGGTCGCATATTCTCTTACGCAGCATCCGGATGAGGAGCTTGAGCGTATAGCGGATGAGGCAATCGACATAGTATGTGCGGCACAGCAGGATAACGGCTATCTTGATACATACTATATAATAAATGACATGTCGAAGGTGTTCACCAATCTCCGCGATAACCATGAACTCTATTGCTTCGGGCATCTCACTGAGGGTGCGGTCGCATACTATGAGGCTACAGGAAAGGATAAGCTTTTGAACGCAGCGCGCAGATTTGCAGACTATGTATATGACTGCTTCGGTGAGGAAGAGGGAAAGAAGAAGGGCTATCCTGGCCATGAGATTGCCGAGATGGCGCTTATGAGACTGTACGATGTGACAGGTGAAGAAAAATACAGAAGGCTTGCAGAATTTTTTATAAACCAGAGAGGAACAAGACCGTATTATTTTGATGAGGAGCACCCTGAGGTTGTGAAGAAGGGACATGAGAATGAGCTACGCTATTTTTACCATCAGGCGCACCTGCCTGTGCGTGAGCAGGATGAGGCATTCGGACATTCTGTGCGTGCAGTATATCTGTACTCCGGAATGGCAGATGTCGCGAGAGTGGATGATGATGACGCACTCTATGAGGCATGTCTTAAGCTGTGGAACAATATCACACAGAAGAAGATGTATGTGACAGGGGGAATCGGCGCGACGCATTTAGGTGAGGCATTTTCATTTAACTATGACCTGCCTAACGATACGGCATATTCTGAGACCTGTGCAGCCATCGGTCTTGTGTTCTTTGCCAGAAGAATGCTTGAGATAAAGCCGGACAGAAGCTTTTCGGATGTTATGGAAAGGGCGCTTTACAATACTGTCCTTGCGGGAATGGCGGCAGACGGAAAGAGCTTTTTCTATGTAAATCCATTGGAGGTATATCCGAAGGCATGTCATGAGGATGCCAGAAAATTTCATGTAAAACCAATCCGCCAGAAATGGTTCGGCTGCGCATGCTGCCCTCCTAACATTGCAAGGCTTTTAAGCTCACTTGCCATGTATGCCTATACAGAGAATGAGGATACACTTTTTGCACACCTTTTCGTAGGAGGAAGTGTGAAAAAAGATGTCAATGGAAAAGAGCTGAGCTTTGAAGTCACCACAGATATGCCATGGCAGGGAACCACGGTATACTCATGCACCAATGAGCAGAGTGTACATGGAAGCCTTGCAATCCGCATACCGGAGTGGAGCAGAAGCTTCAAGGTGAGCGGTGTCACCGGAGAGCTTGATGAGAACAGCGTACAGCTTAGGGACGGATATTTATATATAGCGCATGACTGGAGGAAGGGGGATACAGTCAGGCTTGAACTCTCAATGGAGCCGGAATTTATTGCTGCCAACAATGAGGTACGCGAGGATATAAATAAGACGGCACTTCGCCGCGGACCGTTCATCTATTGTCTTGAGGAGGCAGACAACGGAACAGACCTTCATACCCTCAGCGTTTGCGCGGCAGCTAAGCCTGAGACGGTTATGATGAATATTGCCGGTACGGATGTGGCTGCGCTGCGGACTGATGGAAAGAAGCTGATTAACGTCTGCGATTCCCCAGACGTTGACGCAGAGACGAAAACTGCTCCGTTATATACCACGCTTAAAAAGCCTGAGTATAAGGATGTGAAATTGACGTATGTTCCGTATTATGCATGGAACAACCGAGGTGAGGGCGAGATGAGTGTGTGGGTAAACTATATATTATAATCACATACATTGTGATGAGGCGGTATGCGGCTATTAGGCTGCATGCCGCTTTTTATCATGCCGTTGAGAAATATGCTGTAAAACCGCAATTTCTACCCACTGATTAGCAATATATTGTTAGTAAACGATTTGGCGATAATATAAAATATATTTTAATAGATAAGTTCGATATGTGAATTTACAGGAGCGGATATTTTTTAATTGTGGATGGCGGTTTGTCAATGGATTGACAGAGCGCCAAAGAAATGGGGATTAGCATGGGTAAAAGGATTGCTGTTTTTTCTACGGCGTGGAATGCAGAGCTCATCGGAGAGTTTCTGCGTGGAATGAGCAGGCGGGCAAGAGAAACAGGCAACAGTCTATATATCTTTAACAACTATGGAGGCTTCCATGGTGAGAAGGAGTATAATGACTGTGAATACAATATCTTCGAGCTTGCTCTGAAGTCTAACTTTGACGGTGCCGTCATTATTTCCAACAATATTGCTTCAAGAGAGAGGGTTGTTAAGCTTGTGGGACAGCTTAAGGAAAGGAACATACCATGTATCAGTGTGGAGCAGGAAATAGACGGTGTGTGTATGTTGGGAACGGATAACTATGCGGCTATGTCGGATGTGGTTGAACATCTTATAGAGGTTCATAAGTGCAGGGTTTTTAACTATATCGGAGGTCCGGCAGCGAATATGGAGGCAATGCAGAGAAGGCAGGCTTTCTGCGATACTCTCAGGCGGCACGGAATAGAGCCTGAGACAAGGCGGATGGGAGATTATTCGTTCAGTGAGTCTGATGGCGAGAAGGCGTTTAATGATTTTGCAGACAGAGGCTGCCTGCTGGCTGATGCGGTTGTGTGTGCCAATGATATGATGGCGATAGGGTTTATAAGCAGGTTAGAGCAGTGTGGCTATAAGGTGCCTGAGGATATGAGGGTTACAGGCTTTGACAATACGCTGAGGGCACAGAGCAATATTCCCGGACTTGCAAGCGTTAAGCGCTGCGATGAGGAACTTGGCAGGCAGTGTGTTGACAGGATGATTGGGCTGCTGGCTGGTGGGATATATCCTAAAAATGAGTACAGCACACATGAATATATGCCAAATGAGAGCTGCGGCTGTGTACCATATGGAGTGACACAAAGGCACAGAAAAAAAGAGATATTTGATATCTTGTACACGAATGAGGATATAAGGCGTAAGATTAATTATATGCAGACACGGCTTATGACAGCACCCTCTCTTGAAGATTTTGCAGTCAAGCTGTGGTGGGAACTTAACAATTTTAAGATTGATAATTTCTGTCTGCTCATAGACGAAAGTCAATATAAGGAAAATGGTGTGGAGCCGTCATACGGAATAGATGATGAAGCTGTTGCTGCAGACGCGCAGGAAGCACCCTCATTGGAATATCCCGAAAATATGCTGGTTCTGCTCAATAAAAAAAGTACGGACAACAGACCTGTTTCATTTGTCACGTCTAAGCTTATACCTGATGGCTTTATTGATGAAAAAGAGAAATCACATATTATAGTGTTTATGCCGCTTCACCATAATGGGCGTCAGTTCGGATATTGTGTTATGGAGAATGGAATTGAATATATTGAGAATGGAAGCCTGTATTACTGGTTGAGTGTGTTAAATACAGCTCTTGAGACTATCAGGCAGAGCATCTGTATCCGTGAGCTTAATAAGAAGCTGGCACATCTTTACATGTATGATGTAATGACAGGAATTTACAACCGATTTGCACTTCAACATGTAGGGGCAATATTATTTGAGAAAAATCGCAGAAAGGGCAGGCACACTCTGTTTCTGTTTGCTGATATGGATGGGCTTAAGAAGATAAATGATACCTATGGTCACGAGGTTGGGGATGCTGCTATCAAAGCGATGGCACTAATATTAAATGACGTGAAGCCTGATAGTTCGTTTTTCTGTCTTAGATATGGCGGTGATGAATTTCTGCTTATGGGAAGCTGTGATAATGAGGATGAGGCAGCAAATATTCAGAAACAGATAGAAAAAAAGATAGATGCTTACAACAGCTCAGGCATGCTTCCTACGGCATTGTCGGCGAGTATAGGGCATATCATTTCGTCACCTGATGAACCACAAATGGTGATGGAGGATTATATCAGGACGGCGGATAAGATGATGTATAGGATTAAGCAGGAAAGAAAAAGAGAGAGGAGATAGTTAAATGAAAAAACAAGCTTTTAATCCATATCTTCCATCATGGGAATATATTCCTGACGGGGAACCATATGTGTTTGACGGCAGGGTATATATATATGGTTCACATGACATGTATAACGGACATGTATTTTGTCTTGGAGATTATGTATGCTGGTCTGCACCAGTAGATAATCTTGGAGACTGGCATTATGAAGGAGTTATTTACCGGAAAACACAGGATCCGCTCAACTCCGATGGGAGAATGTGTCTGTACGCACCTGATGTGACAATAGGGCCGGATGGTCGATACTATCTGTATTATGTGCTTGATAAGGTATCGATCGTTTCTGTAGCAGTGGCAGACAGACCACAGGGACCATACGCTTTTTACGGCTATGTCAGGGATAAGGATGGACGAAGAATTGGAGAAAGACCAGGTGATGAGCCGCAGTTTGATCCGGGAGTGCTCACGGAGGGTGACAAGACATATCTTTACACGGGATTTTGCAACGGCAATGATAAATCGCGTCACGGCTCTATGGGAATGGTACTTGACAAGGATATGCTCACAGTAATAACAGAACCTGTGTTTGTAGTACCGAGTGGTTCATACAGCGATGGCACAGGCTTTGAAGGGCATGAGTTTTTTGAAGCCTCATCAATAAGAAAAAAAGGCAGTCTATATTATTTTATATATTCTTCGGTTGTAATGCATGAATTGTGCTATGCGGTGAGCGATAATCCGTTGTCAGGTTTCAGATACGGAGGGGTGATTGTAAGCAACTGTGACATTGGTATTGATTCATATAAGCCTGCAGCTAAGCCGGCAGCATTCGGAGCAAATAATCACGGCAGCATTGTAGAGATAGAAGGTGAGTGGTATATATTCTATCACAGGCATACTAACAATACATGGTATTCAAGGCAGGGCTGTGCAGAGAAGCTAAGCTTTGATGGTGACAAGATAATTCAGGCAGAGATGACCTCATGCGGTCTTAACGATGGACCATTAAAGGGGGAGGGAGAGTATCCCTCATTTATTGCATGCAATATTTTTACAAACGATGAGCAGATGTATGTAGGAGGAGCTGGACATCCATATATTATGCAGGATGGCCGTGATGGAGATATTGAGCCGGCATATATTACAAACCTATGTGATGGTTCGGTTATCGGCTTCAAGTATTTTGACTGTAAGGGTCTTACCGCATTTGGGATTAAGACCAGAGGCTATGCTCATGGAAATGTTAAAATAAAGACTACATGGGATGGGGATGTGCTTTCAAGTATTCCAATCGATAATGCGAATATATGGGAGTATAACGAGATAAAAATTACGATACCCGATGGTGTACATTCGATATATCTGGAATATTCATGTACAGGAGCAGCAGATTTGAAGTCATTTACTTTGGTGTGCTGATACGGAAATATAAGATAACAGGGATGTATGAATCTTCAATAGTGTGGATTCATACATCCCTGTTTAATATTAAGGCTGGTGCAGAAACATCCGAAGCTATTTTACTGTATCCTTTATATCCGAAAACAACTGCATATCCTCAGGAGTGAGCCTGACATTTGTGGAAAAACTGCGTCCATCTGCGGTTGTAATATTAACCTCTATAATTGTACCTTCCTTTATGACATCGCTTCCCGATACTGCGCGAAGGAACATCATCGCCATCATCAAATACCTGATTCAGCTGATCAACTCGAAGGCCGACGT
>ENA-OURQ01000690-OURQ01000690.1-human-gut-metagenome-genome-assembly--contig:-NODE-690-length-32160-cov-9.450428_pt1 | contig 32160 bp, 28 predicted proteins | sample MGYA00242105_ERZ508999 | MGnify/ENA primary metagenome ERZ508999 (study PRJEB26280, sample SAMEA2338771) | human gut metagenome | biome: human gut; feature: human-associated habitat; material: faeces...
GTGACCGCCAGCTTTGACGATGCCAGTGTGGGCAACGGCAAGAACATCACTGCCACAGTGTCCTTGATGGAGCAGACCGCGAAGAATTACGCCCTGGAGCAGAGCAGCTTCCCTACTACCGGCAGCATCATCAAGGCCGCTGCGCCTGACTTCACCAAGGAAACTGCGCTTACCATTGTAAATGACTGCAAAAAGACCTACACTGTGACGCTCCCCGCCCTGCCCACGCTGAAAACTCCCAAAGAGTACGGTGCACTCACCTATGAGATCGGCGAAATCAAACTAAATGACGGCTACTACACCAGCGGCGCGAAGGTGGAAAACGGCAAGCTGACCCTGCCCATTCAGAAAAATGATGTGGCAACCACCGGCTCTGTGGGTACTGCGACCGTAGTAATCAAGAGCACAAACTATGAGGACATCACGCTGACCGTCAACATCAGCGCAAAGAATAAGCGCATCCCCACCGTGACTGCACCTACGGTCAACACACTGACCTACAACGGTGCAGAACAGGCTCTGGTTGCAGCGGGCAAGACCACTGGCGGCACAATGCTCTACCGGCTTGGCGATTCTGAGTGGAGTGAGCAGCTCCCCACAGCGAAAAATGCCGGAGAATACACCGTTTGGTACAAGGTTCAGGGAAATGCAGAGTACGCAAATGTGGCAGAACAGAACGTGACCGTGACCGTAGCGAAAAAATCAGTTACCGTTACGGCACTTGATAAGAGCGCCTACACTGGCAGCACCGCGCCCGATCTGAGCAGCCCTAAAGCAGATAAGGATTACAAGGTGGAAGGTCTGGTTGGTGCAGACACCCTGAGCGGCACTGTAACATTGACTTACGAGCAGACACCGGATATGAGCAAAGCCGGAGAAATCGCAATCAACATCACTGATACGCTGTCAAATGACAACTATGAGATCACCTATGTTTCTGGAACGTTGACCGTTTCCAGGCAATCTTCCAGCGACAGCGGTTCCTCCTCTGGTGGTTCGGGCGGCGGTGGAGGCTCATCCTCCGGCGGTTCCGGCAACAATGATAACACCAACCAGCCGAAGGAAAAGCTTCAAGCCCCTGTCACCGGTGAAAGCAAACCCATACAGCCGGATAAAAACGGCAATGCGGCAGTGGATAATAGCTCTGTCCAGTCCGCCATCGACAAGGCCAAACAGGATGCGAAAAAGAACGGCACCACAGAGAATGGGATTGCCGTTACCGTTCCCATCACCTCGGCGGCAGGCCAGACCTCTTTTAACGTGACCATCAAGGCGCAGACATTGGATCTGCTGGTTAAAGAAAACGTCCGGCAGTTTACCGTAGCAATAGACCATCTGGTTTCGGTTAATATCGGGCTGGATACTCTGAAGCAACTGGATGCCGCCTCCGCTGGAGGAGACATCATTCTCCGGGCAAATAAGGTGGATGCGCTGCGTTCTACCGAGGCCAAAGCCGCCATAGAAACAAGACCGGTCTATGACCTGTCGCTGGTGTATCTCTCCGGCGGCAAAGAGACGCCGATTACCAGCCTGAATGGACATACCATCTCGGTGCGTTTGTCCTACACACCGGCAAAGGGTGAGCAGACCGGTAATCTCTATGCAGTCTATGTAGACGACGCGGGCAAGGTGGAATGGATCACCAAATCCAGCTACGATGCCAGCCTGAAAGCGGTGGTTTTTGAAACCGGTCATTTCAGCGTTTACGGCGTGGGCTACAAGAACCCTGCCCCTGCCTTTACCGACATTCATAACCATTGGGCTGCGGACAATATCCTCTTTGCAGCCAGCCGGGGACTGCTCTCCGGCACCAGCGACACCACCTTCAGCCCCAACACCGGCATGACCAGAGGAATGTTTGTGACAGCTCTGGGGCGGTTGGCGGGCATCAACCCGGACAGTTACAAGACCGTGAAATTTACTGATGTGAAAGCTGACGCCTACTATGCCCCCTATGTGAACTGGGCGGCGCAGAACGGCATTGTGGAGGGCGTTACTGCCACCACCTTTGCGCCGGATACCAACATCAACCGGGAACAGATGGCGGTCATCATGGCAAATTACGCCAAAAAGCTGGGTTACGACCTTCCGAAAACCCTCCAGGCTGTGACTTTTGCGGACAACGCACAGATCAGCAGCTGGGCGAAGAATGCAGTCAGGGCCATGCAGCAGGCGGGCATCCTGGCCGGGAAGAATGGAAATAAGTTTGACCCCAAGGGAACCGCTACCCGCGCCGAGGTTGCCACCGTACTGCGGCGGTTTGTGGAGATCGTCATTGACCCGCAGACCGCAAACGGCTGGCAGCAGAATGACAGCGGCCAGTGGAGCTATTACAGAAATGGGAAGCCAGTGAAGGGCCGGCTCTCCGACGACCAGAAGTGGTACTGGCTGGACAAGGCTACCGGAATGATGTTTGCCGGCGGCTGGAAGCAGATTGACGGAAAGTGGTACTACTTCTACACAGACGGGACGATGGCGGTGAATACCACCATTGACGGATATACCATCGGCTCGGATGGTGCAAGAAAGTAACCTACAATAAAAAACGATTTGCCCGTATATCAGCGGGCAAAGATAAACGCGGTCGGGTATCAAGAAACCCCACCGCGTTTATTTTTTCTCTTGAAGTGATGAAAAAATAGGAAGCTGGCGTCAATTAAACTGCCAGCTTCCCAATGTGAAAAGGTGTATTCCTAAAGCTTATGTACTAAGCTTTAGTTATATGTTCTGCAATTTTTGTGCCCTTCACCGAATCTGTTCAATGGAAGATCCGCATCATTCCGAACACACGTCCGATCACCTGGCAGTCGTCTACGATGATCGGGTCCATCGTATCGTTTTCCGGCTGCAGACGGATGTGATCCTTTTCTTTATAGAAACGTTTTACTGTAGCAGAGTCATCGATCAGCGCAACCACGATCTGTCCGTTATAGGCTTCCTGACAACACTGTACAAAAATCTGGTCACCATCCAGAATTCCGGCATTTACCATAGAATCGCCGCGGACATTCAGCACAAAGCACGGCTCACCGGTCGGCACGGATTCTGCCGGAATCGGAAGATAGCTTTCGATATTTTCTTCGGCAAGGATCGGCTGTCCGGCTGCAACATTGCCGACAACCGGAAGGCTCGTCATCTCTGTGCGAACAGCCTGAAAGCTGTCGTCTGTGATCTCAATCGCGCGCGGCTTAGTCGGGTCCCTGCGGATATATCCGTTCTTCTCCAGCGTCTCCAAATGAGAATGAACGGAAGACGTGGATTTTAAATGAACTGCCTCGCAGATCTCACGAACTGCCGGCGGATATCCCTTTTTTAAAATTTCTTCTTTTATATAATCAAGAATTTCCTGCTGTTTTGCAGTGATCTTTCTCTGTGTCATAGAAAAATTCCTTTCTGCATTTTAATGTAAATTCAGTATAACATACCCCTGATAAAAAAGCAAACATACATTCCGAAGAAGTGTTCGATTTTTACCGTTTCCTGTTGACATTCGAAAGTACGTTCGATATAATCCATGTATAGAAACATATGTTCGAAACCGTATGTTCGATTGTACTCAGGAGGGGATTTCTATGAACACAACATACAGCACCTATTTTCACACCGCCAGAGCAGTAGCAGCATATCAGGAGCGTTCCTATCGCAACCACCTGCGCAGGACCAGACAACTGACCAAACGGATCTTTTTCAGCCTTGCAGCAACCCTTATCGCGGTCTTTATCGGTATTTTGACAACCGGATTTTTATCCAGAGCGCAGGCATCCTCCGAACCTGTCCATTATAAGTATTTCCGCAGCATTATGGTATATTCGGGAGATACGCTTTCCGCTATTTCCAGCCGCTATATGGATAATCATTATACATCTGTCCAGGATTATATCGACGAGGTCTGCGAAATGAATCACTTACAGGATGCAGACGATATCCACGCCGGAGATTATCTGATCATTCCATACTACAGCACGGATTTTCACTGAACGGTTCCGTCACATTTTTCGGAAATCATTCTGCTGATACCTGCTATTAGGGCACATATTTTCAAAACTTTAGATTTTCTTTCGTTTTTATGCCGCTTTTTTCTAAGCTCTTTTGCGTATCGTAAAGTTTGTCCGAAGGTTTGCTTTCCCGGGACGCGGATGCTATACTGATAGGACATATGTCAGGCAGGCGATCTGAACACTATTTTTACTATCAGGCGCCATACAAAAGAGGGGAGTTTAAAGCTGCAATGGATAAGAATCATATTCTGATCGTAGAAGATGACGCCGATATCCGTTCCGGAATCGAGATTTATTTAAAAAACCAGGGATATGACGTATCTCAGGCAGGCGATGGAATCGAGGGTCTGGCGGTCATTGAAAAAGAAGAAATTGATCTTGCAATCGTAGATATCATGATGCCGCGCATGGACGGCATTACGATGATGATGAAGGTGCGGGAAAAGGGCTATGATTTTCCGGTGATTATGCTTTCCGCCAAATCAGAAGAGGTCGATAAGATCATGGGCTTAAATATGGGTGCTGACGACTACATTACAAAGCCGTTTACGCCCTTGGAGCTTTTGGCGCGTGTCAATTCCCACCTGCGACGCTATAATCGTTACCGGGAAGCGATCGCATCTGCTGAACCGGTCAAGGATACTTATCATGTGCTGGGCGGAATCGAATTAAACGAAGAGACTGTAGAAGTCTTTGTCGATGGCGCGCCGGTGCGCCTGACACCCATTGAGTTTAAAATTCTGTTGCTTTTGATGCGTAATCCCGGACGTGTTTTTTCCGCAGACGAAATTTACGAACGCATCTGGAATGAAAAAGCGGTCAATACTGACACGATTATGGTTCATGTCCGTAAAATCCGAGAAAAAATAGAAATCGATCCGAAGAATCCGAAATATTTAAAGGTGGTGTGGGGTGTTGGTTACAAAATGGAAAAACAGTAGTCCAAAGGCAAAAAGCGTTACAGTGATGCTTGTCATCCTCCTGTCTTTGACACTCTGTCTGATGGCGTTTCTGCCGTTCTTTCAAACGCGTGCGGCCAGCGAATTTTCCACTCCGCTGACGGAAATGTCCTTTATCGAACAGCTTTATCAGAGCAACTATATTCAATATAAATACCTGAAAGAAAAGACCGATCAGAAAAACTGGTCTTATTCCGATCTGTATCTGACGATTGACTATCTGGGGAGCCGTGAATCAGGTGATCCTGAATTTTCTGCCTCTTCAGCCACTTATCAGATCGCTGACAGAATCTCTTCCGATGCTTCGTCTGACACCCCCGTTTCTGACGGTGATCTGGAAGAAGCCCTGTATAATGTATTTCTGTCACAGATTGATGAAATGAAGGCGGGTGCAGAGAAACTGACGCAATATGTCGATTACTGTGCGCAGGATACTGCTTCCGGTACGCAAATCGGAAACAGTAGTGTTTCTGAACTGACTGCGCTTTTAAATGGGCAAACCTCGACAGAACATCCGTCCTATATTTATTATGCGGTTATCGAATATGACGCCGCCGGACATGTCAGCAGCTGCCGCGCTTATTTTGGCGACGAATCCGACAGCTTTTTAAAAAAGCTGGAAACTGCCGGAAGAGAACAGTATTTTCAGCAGTTTTCTGATGACTCCGACAGCCTTTTGTTAGATTTCGATTCAGACTCTGGCCAGACTTACCGTTACCGTGTTTCGCTTTCCGGTCCTTCGAATATGCGGATCATTTATGCCATCACCCAACAGCAGTATCAGAAGATTCTTTCTTCCCGGGATCTGTTCATGAGCGATACCAATTACGATAGCCTCCAGTATCAGAGCTATTGTGCCGCCGGGGTTCCCCACGTGCTGATCGGTTTTTTTGCTGCAGCATTCCTGTTCGGTGGTTTTATGGTTCTCTTGTTTGAAAAAAGAGGTTACTGTATCCGCAGCTTTTCCATCTGCCAGCTTCCGATCGAGATAGCAGCAGTGCTTCTCTGTCTGTTTTTTCAGGGACCCTATTTCCTGACTCATCTGATCTGCGGCGTTCAGCAAGGACAGCTCTTTCCGAACCTGACAAAGCATGTTCTTTCGCCGCTGCATTTGTCCGGGACGCTGTATCTGTTTTTGGTGATTGTTTTTTTCCTTTGCTTTTTCGTCGCCTTTCTTCTCGGCACGATTGCAGCAGGCTGCCTGCGCAGCAAACAGGAGTTTCGCGAGCACAGCCTGATAATCCGCTACTGGCGCAGGATTATGAATACCTGGAACCGGTTCTATCAGGAGCTTGTCAGCTTCGATATCGGCACAGACGCCAAGAAAATGATTTCCAAATTAGTCATCGTCAATTTTATCATCCTGTTTGTCATTACGTTTTTCTGGGTATGGGGCTTTGTTCCACTGTTGATTTACTCCCTGATTATCTATTTCCTGCTCAAAAAATATGTCTATGACATACAAACCAAATATCAGAACCTCCTGCGCGCGACCAGCTCAATCGCAAGAGGGGATTTCGATACCGCTTTTTCAGAAGACTTCGGCGTTTTCGAAAGCTATAAAAAAGAACTTTTACAGATTCAGACTGATTTCAAGAAAGCGGTAGAAGAAGAGGTCAAGAGCCAACGGATGAAGTCCGAGCTGATCACCAACGTATCTCATGATCTAAAGACGCCGCTGACTGCAATCATTACCTATATCAACCTGTTAAAGGAGCCGGGACTTACCCCCATGCAGCAGCAGGAATATCTCGATACGCTGGACAAAAAGGCGCTCCGCTTAAAGGTACTGATCGAAGATCTGTTCGAAATCAGCAAGGCAACTACCAATAACGTTACCCTGCATTACGACAATGTCGATATCTGCAACCTGCTTCGGCAGTGCTATCTGGAATATGAAGACCGCATGCAGGAAAAGAATCTGACGTTCAAATTTCAGCTGCCGGAAGAAAAAGTAATTTTGCGGCTTGACCCGCAAAAGACGTTTCGTATTTTTGATAACCTTTATACCAACATCAGCAAATATGCCATGCCATCCACGCGCGTCTATGTTACCGTGACCGACAGCGCATCCGAAACGCAGATTGCGATCCGAAACATTTCCCAGATGGAGCTGACCGTCTCCGGAGAAGAGTTGACCGAACGTTTCGTCCGCGGAGACGGCTCCCGCAACACAGAGGGAAGCGGACTTGGTCTCGCCATCGCAAGAAGCTTTACTGAGCTGCAGCACGGCACAATGCAGATTCTTCTCGATGGCGATCTGTTCAAGGCGATTCTGACCTTCCGCAAGCCGGGCGCTGAACCGAACGATAACCGATCGAAACACCTGGATACCGCACATTCTGCAAACGCCAATTTATCTGGCAATTTAAATTGCCCCGGCGCTGCAGACAATCCTGCAGAGGGTATCGAACCACCTCCGATTTATCGCCCAAGCCGATGGAGAAGCGATAAAAACCTTCGCAAGCACGGGCAGAAAAAGTAACAAGAGAACGAAAAAACGGTCACTCAGTCCAACACTGGAAGAGTGACCGTTTTCGATTCCGCACAATAGATTGCACGAGTTACAAGTCAACGAAAAATCATAACTCCCGTAATTTTACTGTTTTGGCAGCTTTCCGTTTATGATCGTCCTTCATCGCAGCGTAATGCTTCCGCGTGGTATTGACATCCTTATGTCCCAGAACGTCTGCAACGAGGTAAATATCCCCGGTTTCCTGATACAACGTCGTGCCGTAGGTGGAACGGAGCTTATGAGGCGTGATCTTTTTTGTCGTTGTGACGAGAGAAGCGTATTTTTTGACCAGATTTTCTACGCTGCGCACCGCCATGCGCCGGTTCTGCAGGGATAAAAATAATGCATCCTCGTGGCCACTCATCGGAATCATATGTTTGCGTTGATCCAGGTAGGAGAGAAGCGCTTCCTCCACCTCTTCCCCAAAATAGACGACGTCCTCGTATCCACCCTTGCGTCGCACCTTGATTGCGAGATTATCAAAATCTACGTCGCTGATATCCAGACCGACACACTCCGACACACGAATACCGGTTCCCAGCAAAAGTGTCAGAAGCGCAAGATCGCGCACCTTCGTCTTATCGTGGAACTTCATCTGACTTTTGGTCATTTTGGTGCCGTCCTCCACCTGGTCAAGCAAAATTGCGACCTCGTTGGGGTCCAGACGCACGATTTCCTTGTCATGGAGCTTCGGCATTGGCACTAAGGACGCAGGATTGCTTTTAATCTGTTCGTCCCGGAAAAAATAATTATAAAACGAGCGCAGGGAAGCGAGCTTACGGCGCTTCCCGCGTTCATCGTTGGTATATTCCGTGCCGTCGTCTTTGACATAATACGAAAGATATTCCAGATATTCCTCGATATCCGCCTTTGTGATCTGATCCAGAACTGACAGCGGAAACTCCGTGATATCCATCTTCGAAAGCACGCTGTTATTTTTGTGCAGAAACTCAAAAAAGACACCGAGGTCATACGCATAGGCAAGCCGCGTGCGGGGCGCGGTCGTCTGTTCGATTCCACGGAAATACTGGCGACAGAAGCGCGGCAGCTCTTCCTGCAGCTTTCGCAGCTGGAGGGTATTTTCCTTTGCAGTTTCATCATGGTAATTGTTACTGTTTTTCATGTACCCTCCATTCCGCAAGACCACTCTGAACCGCAGTGAACATCCGATCCTTCACACCCGGATTTTCCAGGTTCAGCTGACGCAGCAGCTGCTTGACATATTCTCTGCGAGTATGTCCGTCTGCAGGGCAGGGACTTTTGACAACCGGAACATCATGCTTATGGACAAATCCGATCACATCCGCTTCCTTCATATAAACGAGCGGACGGATCACCGTCAGATTCATCCGATCCAGAAAAGTGACAGGGGCAAACGTATGGAAGCGCCCTTCATAAATCAAAGACAGCATCAGCGTCTCCACGACATCGTCCTTGTGGTGTGCATAAGCAATTTTGTTGCAGCCTGCCCCACGGATCGCTTCATTTAATGCGCCTTTCCGCATTTTTGCGCACAGTGCGCAGGGATTTTTTTCTTTCCGTTGGTCAAATACGATCGAAGCGATCTGCGTCGGCACAATTGTATACGGGACATCCAGCTCTTTACAGAGTGCCTCTATTTTGCCCAAATTTAAGTTTTCAAAGCCAAGGTCGACAGTTACCGCATGCAGTTCAAAGGGATGCGGATAAAAGCGTCTGAGCGTGCTCAGCGCATAAAGAAGCGTCAAGGAATCCTTTCCACCGGAAATCCCGACTGCGATTTTGTCTCCGTCCTGAATCATTTCATAATCGTCGGCGGCTCGCCGCACCTGGCTCAATACCTGTTGTAACGTCATGCTGTTTCCTCGTTTCATAGTTACCGGCGTCTGCACGCCGGAATGGTTTTCTCATCCTGATTTTCCTTTTGACAGTATACTATTTTTTCTTTCTTTTTGCAAAGAGACCGCAGTGATTCATACCGGATTTGGATCGATCCGAGGTTTCTATCGGGATTCGCCTTGAAAAAAAGTGCTCGACAGAGTAAACTAATAGAATATCCAATCATGATAAAGGAGCAGGTGCATGCAGGAAATCAAATGTCCCAAATGCGGCGAAGTCTTTCAGGTAGACGAATCCGGCTATGCGGCGATCGTCAGACAGGTCCGTGATAAAGAATTTGAGAAAGAGCTTTCCGAGCGTAAAGCGCAATATCTTTCTGAAAAAGAAAACGCTGTCCTTCTGGCGCAGACCCAGACGAGACAGGAGCTGGCGGAGGAAATTTCCCGGCTGCAGGCAAAGCTTGCGGCAGCAGAGAGCGCACGGCAGCTGGCAGAGGCAGACGCCCGTTCCCGGCAGGAAAAGCTTTTGTCTGAACAGGAAAAGGCTCTGTCCCAAAAGGACGCTCAGATCAGCCTTTTAAATGCCAAAATCACATCTGTACAGGAAACTGCGGACAAGGATATCGCCCTGGCGGTTTCCAAAGCAGCTGCCCAGAAAGAAAAGCAGATCAACGAAATGGACCGGCAGATTTATGACCTGACCGGTAGAATAGAACATGCAAAACAGGAAACCCGGCTTCGAGAGCAAAATATTAAGGAGCAATACGAAGAACGCCTCCGCATGAAGGACGAGGAAATCGCCTATTATAAGGATTTCAAGGCGCGCCAGTCCACCAAAATGATCGGAGAAAGCTTAGAGCAGCACTGTGAGACAGAATTCAACAAGCTGCGCGCAACCGGTTTCCAGAATGCATACTTTGAAAAGGACAACGATGCCAGAACCGGCAGCAAGGGCGATTATATTTATAAAGAAACGGATCCGGACGGAATCGAATTTATTTCCATCATGTTTGAAATGAAAAACGAGATGGATGAAACCGCAACGAAAAAGAAAAATGAAGATTTTTTCAAGGAGCTGGATAAGGACCGGCGCGAGAAAGACTGCGAATACGCCGTTTTAGTGTCCATGCTGGAGCCAGACAGCGAGCTGTATAACACCGGCATCGTGGACGTTTCCTATCGATATCCGAAGATGTATGTGATCCGTCCGCAGTTTTTTATCCCGATGATCACGCTGCTGCGCAATGCTTCCCTGAATGCGCTGCGGTATAAGCAGGAGCTTGCTGTCATCAAAAATCAGAATATTGACATTTCCCATTTTGAGGAAGATATGAATGATTTTAAAGAGAAATTCAATCGGAATTTCCGTCTGGCGAGTGAACGATTCCACCGCGCCATCGATGAAATCGACAAAACGATCGACCATCTTCAGAAGACAAAGGAGGCCCTGCTTTCTTCTGAAAACAACCTGCGGCTCGCAAACAACAAGGCGGAAGATCTGAGCATCAAGCGCCTTACGAAAAACAACCCGACGATGAAAGCGAAATTCGACGAGCTTTCTTCGCATGACGGAAAGGAGAGTACTTGACATGAAATTTCGCTGGGAAAAAAAATATCTATACTGGGGCGTAACGGCGCTTCTGGTTGTAATCGGCGGGCTGCTCGCCTATTATCTGATCTTTCACGGCGGCAACTTTAAAGATCATCTGCAGAATCTGCTGCACATCTGCATGCCGATTCTGGACGGCTTTATTCTGGCATGGCTGATGTGTCCGCTGGTAAACGCCATCGAGCATTTTGCATTGTATCCCGCCAGAGACTGGCTGATTTCCCAAAAACCGTCCTTACAGAAAAAAAAGAAACAGCTGACCAGCTATTGCCGCGGCATTTCGATCGTCCTGACGCTGTGCTTTGTCCTGTTTTTGGTGTACGGATTTTTCAGAGTTGTAATTCCGCAGATCATTGGAAGCATCCAAAGTATTGCCGGTCAGTTCCCCAGCTATGTAAAAAACGTCAGTGACTGGGCAGAAAAACTGCTTGCTGATAATCCAGACATCGAAACGACTGTATCCGATCTGATCGATCATTATTCGACAGATCTTGAAAACTTCCTCAATAAAACCATGATGCCTCAGATCAATGCCATCGTGAAAACAGTCTCCCTAAGCATGTTAAGCTTTGCGAAGGCAGTCTGGAACCTCGTTATCGGACTGATCATTTCCATCTATCTGCTTGCCAGTAAGGAACGCTTTGTCAGCCAGGGAAAGAAGCTTTTATACGCTTTCTGGGATACCAGACAGGCTAATGTAATTATGGAAGACTTCCGTCTGATCGATTCCACCTTTGGCGGATTTATCAGCGGAAAAATTTTGGATTCAGCCATCATCGGTGTTCTCTGCTTTGTTGTTGTCAGCATCATGAAAATGCCATATCCAATGCTGATCAGCGTCATAGTCGGCGTTACCAACATTATTCCGTTCTTTGGTCCGTTTATCGGAGCCGTACCCTGTGCATTGCTTATTTTAATGGTCAATCCGATGCAATGCCTGTATTTTATCATCTTCATCTGGATTTTGCAGCAGTTTGACGGCAACTTCCTTGGGCCTAAGATTCTTGGCGATTCCACCGGTCTTTCCGGGTTCTGGATTATTTTTTCCATCACCATCTTCAGTGGTCTCATGGGTGTACCAGGCATGATTCTCGGTGTTCCGATCTTTGCTGTTTTTTATGCGCTGATCAAGCGCTACGTCAACCGCAGTTTGCAAAAAAAGGGCATGTCCGATAAAACAGAAGAGTACCAGACACTGGATTATGTCGATGTCCAGACCGGCAGCTTTATTTCCAAACCGGAAGATAAGCCCGCAAGACATCGCAAGAAACAGTTTTCGTTCCGGAATTTTAAAGAAGATTTGAAGACGTTTATTCCGCACCCTGCAGAACATCCGGACGAAAAAGCGCAAACAACTTCGGATAACGCTGCGCCAGCCGTAGAATCCAATCGAAAAACAGAAGATTCGAGTTCGGAACAAAGCAAAAAATAATCCGGCTTGTTTTATTGTTATTTTATTCACAATGTTTATTAAAAATTTAAAATAAACCTCAGAAGGATGATTACCTATGAAATTTGTTATTCAATGTACTACACAGGCAAGCGTTACAATCGACCAGAAGCTATATTCTGAAATTGGAAAAGGCTTCCTCGTCCTGATCGGAATCTGTGACGAGGACACAAAAGAAACAGCAGACAAAATGGTTCGCAAGCTGATCGGAATGCGGATTTTTTCGGATGAAAACGGGAAAACGAACCTCGCGTTAAAAGATGTCGACGGACAGCTTCTTTTGGTTTCCCAATTTACCCTGTACGCGGACTGCAAAAAAGGCAACCGGCCGTCCTTTGTCAAAGCCGGATCACCACAGCATGCAAACGAGCTTTACGAATACATCATCGACGCCTGCAAAAAGGAAGTTCCCGTCGTGAAAACCGGCGTATTCGGTGCGGAAATGGAGGTCGCGCTGATCAATGACGGACCATTTACAATCATTCTGGATTCAAAAGACCTGGCATGAGCATATAAACATTATAAAACGGATTCCAGATATGTGACATATAAGATGGTAAATAAAAAGACATAAATTGCAGACATTTAAATTACAGAATCTACGAAAAACCCAGGAGGCAATCATCTGCGTCAGCAGATATATGCCTCCTGAACTCATTTTTATCAAGCACCCCGCAAGTTTAACGAATTAGTTAGCACCGAAGCAAAAACGTATTTTTCTGCGAAATCCCAGAAAGAAGTTCTAACTATTTTTTATCAAACACCCCGCAAGTTTAACGAATTAGTTAGCACCAAAGCAAAAACGTATTTTTCTGTGAAATCCCAGAAAGAAGTTCTAACTATTTTTTATCAAACACCCGCAAGTTTAACGAATTAGTTAGCACCGGTCAAAAACGTATTTTTCTGCGAAATTACGGAAAACGGTTCTAACTATTCGTTAAACTTGGCTTTTGCGAATAGTTGGATGTCTCAATCAAAACCTCTCTCTCCGGATCAATCCACCGCAAATTTCCGCTTCTGCTGCCCGAACCGATCCACTGTATATATTTTTATAAACATCCAATTCATTTCTTTGCGGCTTTTTAGATTCTTGCCAAGAGTTCCGCCGGTGTAAATGCTATAACTTTGCTCTTCATAAAATCCTTAAGATTTCTTGTAACAATATAGTCCGCATGGACAGACTCCGCAGTTGCACTTTGAACAGCATCCTCAAAATCCTTCCACTTCATTGCAACAGCCCTCTCCAAAACGGCAGGACTGAAATCAGCAAATTCAAAAATCAGGTTTAATTTTCGAAATACATCTTCAATTTGATCTGGTGTCAACTGTTTTCGCATAACATACATCATATTCGCATACGTTAAAGTCGAAAGATATCCCTTTGCCTGTTCTGTTTCACATAATTTCCATATCATAGAAGAATCTTTTACAAATTCCGGTCTGCTTAGAAGCACATCTAAAATGATATTTGTATCAACCAACAAAACCATATTTTTCCCTCAGGCTTTCTTCCTTAGCTTCATCCAAATCGTAATCTTCCTGCAAAATTCCGGTGAGGGAATCTGTCAAATAGGATACCGTCGCATCTTTTGGAATAAATCGCCCAACTTCTTTACCATTTTTTGTCACAATGATTTCCTGTCCAGACATCACCATACTAAGATATCTTCCAAAATTATTCTGCATTTCCGTCGCAGTTGCAGTCTCAATCATCATATCAGCACCTCCCGTAACAAGTCTTTCAATATTAGCTAATATTATTATATTCTATTTTAACTATTTTATCAATTACAGCGCAACAATATTCCCCACCAACCGATGTACCTGCTGCCTGGTTGCAATCGGGTAGATTTCCCGCATGTGCGCTGCGATTTTTTCTCCGGAGGAAGCCGCTGACTCTGTATAAGCGCTTGTCACATGATCCCGTCCCCAGAGATGCTCCGGCGTACAGTAAACGGCGACAGGCCAGCCGTAGGCTTCTCCCTTTTTGTTTTTTCGCTGGCGAAAATCTCTGACACAAAGATAAGTCTGCATCTGAAGCGCCGTAATCACGCCATCAAAGCCTTTTTCGCCGCCCTTTCCAAAACCGGCTTTTTTCTTTAACTCACTGGAAAAATATTCTGCTTCGGCATTTTCTTCTAAATAGAAATCCATGATTTTCTTTTGCCGGATGGACGCCTTTTCATCATCCCAAAGCGCATCAAAATCATATCCGTCCCGCCTAAAGTTTGCAAAATACGGAAACCACTGCTTTGAAATAAAACCCGCTTTCTTATCAAAAAATTTTCCATAGGCGACTTTACCGCTTCGGGCAATGATCTCACGCCATTCCCAGGGATCGCTTTTGGGATCGCCGCTCCACCAACATTCCGGAGCAGTGCGCTCTTCCAGTGAAAACCCCGGAATCTCATTTTTAAAAAGCGGCAAAAATCCCACCTTATTGATATATTCCACTGCTTCACCGACTGTATGGATACATTCCGGGTCCTCCCGACTTACCCCATACATAATCCAAGTCCCGCTTTCGTTTCCCATTTTTTTCCTTTCATTTCTGCGCACGCTTTTTAAGCATATCGAGTTTGTGTCAAGTGCGCGCAGACACAAATCTCTCGATTGAATAATTTTTATTTTTCAATCTTTAGCCTCTGTTTTCGTCTGGCTTTTCTGCACCCAAAATTGCAATATTTTCTTCCTTCAAATCCCAAAACCAGATATCGTCCATTTCCGACGCTCCCTCCAAAAAGGATTCCCGCCATGTCCGGTACTTAGCTCCATCTACAGGCTCCATATCATAGTTTCCATCCCAGTCGGCAGGCAGCAGATAATAAACGACACCGTCTTGATCTGCATCGATACCGTCCGGAAAAACTTCTCCCTGTTCCTTCGTCTTTGCCACGCTTTTATCCCATGCATCTGCTCCGCCACAGATTTCATACTGATCAGTTTCGGCATTATAGCGGTATAGAAAATATGGCCAGAATTCTCCGGCAAGTCCCTGATTATGCGACCATTCTGCTTCAATCACTCCATTGTCATAACAGGTCAGCGCCGGAAACTCACACAGCTCTACATGAGTGCCGTTATCTCCGTATCCCCAGATATATTCTACCGTATCCGCCATCGAAGCACCCGTCCAGTTGAGCAACAGCTCTTCTTGTCCATCGCCATCTACATCGTACAAAGCAAAATACGTGCTTTCCTGTCCATAGGTATCCGGCACTCCATGATCTGTTCCCTCGATTTTTCCGAAACAATATGCATCCCACAGGATTTTGCCAAACGCTTTTGTCTGTTCCTCTGCCGAAAAAGGCTCTGCCCCATAAACTGCAAGAACGCCATAATAAGTGCCTACGGTTCCCGCATCGGCAGTATATTGCCCAACGTCCTCAATTCCGTATCTTAAAAGAAAATAGTCCAGATCATGGAGCACCTTATAGAGTTCATTCGCATACTGCATCTCATGCGTTGTCTGCGCCATTCGCGTCAGATCCATCAGCTGCTGCAAATCTGCTGCCAGGGCTTCATTTTTCACAGAGGACTTCATTTCGGAAATCAAATCGATAAAATCTGCCGCGTCAAAGTTATTCGTCACAATTCCAGGCTCCGTATAGGTTTCCGCAAATTCCTCTTCTGTGATATTTTCCGCTTTCATGATGACATCCTTCGGATAGATCGACTGATGATACCACCAGCCCAGCTGAATGTCGCCTTTGCAGTCAAAATACTGCCAGTATGAGCTTTCTTTATCTGACAGCTTTTTAAAGAGGTTGTCGTTCAGATATGCGGATTCCATTTGAAGATTTGCAACTTTGATATTTTCCCTCAGTCTGGAAATTTCCGTCTCCGGCATCCCATCCAACGTTTTTTCCCGCATGGCAAGGACTTCTTCTTTGGAGGGTCTTACGTTGTCGGAAGCCGACTTTATTTCCGCTGTTTCTGCATCCGTGTCAGTCTGCTGCTGCATCACGGTTTCCGGAACGCCTGTCTGGGATTCCGTAAAATTACTTTCCGGTACCGCAGATACAGATTCCGAAAAACCAGCCTGCTGCCCGCAGCCGGTCAAGATAAAACATAATAAAATTGACAAAACGTATTTTCTGAAATATTTCATAATGGTCTCCCGCTCGGATGTTTCTCCATCCATGCCATGATACGCCAGCAGCTCATTCCATCCAAAAACAGCGGTTTGAAACTACATCACAAATTTCAAACCGCTGTTTTTCCTGACAATAGACTGCTCACAAAGCATAGGTTCTATTGTTTCACTTTTGTTTTACTGCTCTTTTTGTTCAAAATGTAACTGTTCCGTACCCTCACAGTTACGTGCAAAAATCCATTCCAAATCGGCTGTGCCGATAGGATTTTTGCCTTCCAGTTTAAGTTCTCTTACGGTCAGCGCAGTAAATGCGCAGACCTACTGCTCTTTTTGTTCAAAATCTTCAATGATCTGCGTAATCAGCTTCACGGTTCCATCAATACCAAGGATCGAGCTGTTTAAACAGAAGTCGTAGCTGTCTGCGCGTCCCCACTTTTTGGAGGAATAATAGTTGTAGTAACTCTGACGCTGTTTATCCTTCTTGACCATCATGTCTCTTGCCTTGGACTCGTTTAAGTCAGGATATTTCTTCACCAGACGTTTGATCTTCGTCTCTTCGTCCGCATAGATGAAGAAATGCAGGCAGTTTTTCATGTCGTGCAGCGCATAGTCTGCGCAGCGGCCAACCAATACGCACGGACCCTCTTTTGCGATGCTCTTGATCGCATCAAACTGTGCCAGAAAAACTTTATGGCTAATCGGCATATCCATAAAGGTAGATGTATTGTAGCCGAAAGAATAAGTATCCATGACCAGATTGTAAAGGAAAGAGTTGGTCGGACGTTCATCATGTGTCTTAATCATCTCTTCGCAAAATCCGCTGTCCTTGGCGGCTCTGGATAACAGCTCCTTGTCATAACATTTGATGCCGAAATGCTCCGCAAGCTTTTCCCCGATCTCACGACCACCGGAACCAAACTGACGTCCAATCGTAATCACTGTATTCATAACATCACCCTCTCTTCGTTGTTGATACTGTTATTATATACAATTCCCACGAAGAATTCAACTATTTTTTCGTCGTTTCCACCACAATCAACTGATAGGGATGCAGAATCAGATTGTCACCAATTCTCGTCACCTGCGGCAGATTGACAAAAACCACTTCCTCATAATCCTCTTTTAAGGTCAGGAAACGCTCTGCAGAGCTTTCATTGCAGATTACAGTCAGACACTGCTTACCGAGCGTTCTCTTAAATGCAAAAATCCTTTCCTGATCCTCGTACATCGGTTCGAACGTACCATAAGTCAGCAAATCACGGTATTCCTCCGACTTGCGGAAGCACAGCAAGCGCCTGTAAAAATTCAATACAGAACCGTATTCCTTTTCCTGCCGCGCCACATTGATCTCAGGATAATTCGGATTGACCTTCAGCCAGGGTTTTCCGGTTGTAAAACCAGCATTTTCCGCGTCACTCCATTGCATCGGTGTTCTGGCGTTATCACGACTTTCCCGCGCACAGCCAGCAAACGCTTTTTCTTCCGGGAATCCACAGGCAACTGCATAACGATAGTTGTCCAATGTCATGATATCATCAATGTCTTCCAATTCGAAGGGACAGTTTGTCATGCCGATTTCCTGTCCCTGATATAAAAACGGCATACCGCGCTGCAGCACCTGCAGACCGGCAAGCGCCGATATGCTGGCAAAGCCGTAATCCTCGTCCGGGATATAGATCGTCGCACCACGCGCCATATCATGATTTTCGATAATATTTGCCTCAAATGCAATATCTCCAAGCAGCTTCTGGTTGACAAACACATCCCTCTTCCATTCGTCCGGATTCATGTTCCGGTCAAACTCACACTGACAGGTTCCTTTTTTGTAGCTCTGGATCGGATCAAAGGCAAACATCGTGGAAAAATATCCGTCCTCTCCGATAAATTCTTCCAGCTGCTCCCTGTCGACCTCGAACACCTCTCCGACCGTAAACGCATCGTGGGGCGCAAAGCAGCGTTCCTTTAATTCTCTTAAAAAGACACCAATGCCATTTTTCGTCCCGCCGTCGCGCTTCTGCATCCGGGTGATGCTGTTGGTTAAAAAGCCTCTGCCGTCCGGCCCGTCCACCGGAAGATCTTCCCAGGTCAGGTCTTTTTTAATGTTGATGATCGCATCAATCCGGAAGCCTGCGATACCGCGGTCAAGCCACCAGTTTACCATCTTGTAGATTTCCTCGCGCAGGGCAGGATTTTCCCAGTTCAAATCCGGCTGTTGCTTTGCATAGGCATGATAATAATAAAGGTTATCCTGTCCGGGCAGCTTTTCCCAGACACTTCCGCCAAAATAGCTGCGCCAGTTGTTCGGCTCTTTTCCGTCTTTTCCCTCTTTCAGGTAAAAATAATTGCCATAAGGACCTTTGGGATCTGCAATCGCTTTCCGGAACCAGGCATGCTGATCGGAGCAATGATTGACTACAAGATCCATGATGATCGAAATATTTCTCTTTTTGGCTTCTGCGATCAGACGATCCATATCCTCCAGCGTACCAAATCGCGGGTCGATATTCTCATAATCGGAAATATCATAACCATTATCCACCATCGGGGACGGATAGACCGGAGAAAGCCATAAAATATCGATGCCGAGCTGTTCCAGATAAGGAAGCTTTTCGATCACACCTTTGAGATCTCCGACGCCATCCCCGTTTGTATCGAAAAAGCTCTTCGGATAAATCTGATATCCGATCTTTTCATGCCACCATTTTTTCTTCATTTGTCCTCATCCTCCTGTTTCGGATCGTTTTTATTCCAAAGTTCTGCTCCCTCTGCAAAGAAAAATGCCGCCATCTGGGAACGGGAAGAAAATTCCTGGGTTTCCAACAGTGCCTTTATTTCTTCTTTGCTGTAAAAGCGCGCAGAAATTTCCTCATTATCGGATGTATGGTCTGAAAAATCCCCGCCTGCCTCTACAAAGGCGATATAGGTTTTCGTATCGGAAAAACCGACTGCAGAATAGGAGGGCGGCAGGATCTTCAGCATTTTTTTCACCGAAAGTCCTGTTTCCTCATAAAGCTCCCTGCGGATACATTCCTCAATCGTTTCTCCTTTTTCCTGCATCCCGGCGCAGAGGTTGAAAATCGCTTTATTGATGCTCATGCGAAACTCCCTTAAAAGGAGCATTTTCCCATTCTGGAATGCCACAATAGAGACACCGCTTGCCCGTCTGCCAAGATCCTGCACACCTTCCAGCTCTTTTCGGCTGACGATTTCGTAGGTTTTTAATTTGCCTGCTTTATTTTCATAGGACAGCTCATAATTTTTCAGATATTTGCCGTCCCACACCTTTTTCATGCCAAGAAATTTCATGCCTTTTCCCTGCCTGTCTGATCGATTTCAGTTATCGCTGTACCCCTGTGGGTTTCAGCCCCTTTAACTGCTCTGCCATTGTGCCTTTGACCTTTTTGCGCGTCAGCTCCACCAGTCCAAGGGCAGTGATGTCCACGACGCGAACCGGAACCGGATCCTCTTTACAAAAGCTGCGCAGCTCCTCCAACAGTTCTTTTGCCGCCTGCCGGTCCTTCTGATTGATAAAGTCTATCAAAATAATACCGGAAAGATTGCGCAGCCGGATCTGGCGCGCTGTTTCCTGCGCCGCTTCTCGATTGATCAGGGCAAAGGTTTCTTCCACATTTTTGGAGCCGTCATATTTTCCTGTATTGACATCGATCACCGTAAGCGCTTCTGTCGGTTCGATGACCAGATATCCGCCGGATTTTAGCCAGACGCGCTTCAAAAGCGCTTCTTCCAGCTTCCCGGCAAGCCCATAGAGTGCAAACAGGTTCGGTCGGCTGTCTCTGTAGAACGAAATTTCCGGACATTTCGTGCCTCCCTGCAGCTCCGGAGTTCTTTTGCCGAACCGCTCTACGGAATCCGCTGCAGCGGCAGGCAATTTTTTCTCTATACCGGATGCACCGCTGCCGTACAAGTCCTCCAGCGCGGTATAGACGAGCGTTTCATCTGTCACGATCTTATCCGGCAGCTGCTTATGTGAGAGAAGCTCTATCAGCCAGCCGGGGCGTTCCTCCGAAATCATGGAAAAGACCGTCCGGCTTCTGCCGACGCTTAAAAGCTTCTGCGCCTTTTCGAGAAGAGCGCTTGCCTCGCGTAAAAGGGCTGTATCCGCAGCATCCCCCGCCGCAGTCCGCACCACCAGTGTCATTCCATCCGGGACGGTTACACTTTGCAGCACTTCCCGGAAATGATCTGCCGCCTCTTTTGGGAGCTGCTTGGAATACCGCACGCCGTGTCCGCCGTCCAGAACGACTGCTGCCAGCCGCCCTTCCAGGCTGATCTTCGCTGTCAGGGCAGGCTCTTTTGTCTTTAATGCATCGCGCATCACCTGCACCAAAATCTCATCGCCTGCCAGCAGTCTGCCATCCCAGCGGCGGTTCGTCAGCACCGGAGCCTGTGCTTCTTTGAAAGGCAGGTAGCAGGTCTGTCCACCGGCGATCTCCACAAATGCAGCGTCAATATTTTTTACCACATGCTTGACTTTTCCGACGTAAATATTTCCCAGAAGCGACCGTCCCTCCAGATGGGGATGAACCTCTGTCAGTTTGTCCTTTTCCAAATAAAAGGAAGTCAAAACCGGTTCTGTATGTTCCTTTAAAACCGCTCTTGTGATCACGCATACACTGCTCAAAATGCTTCTCCTATCGCATCCAGCGGAACAAAGGAAGGCTCTTCTTTCGTTCCCGTATTCATCCAGGTTTCCATGCGCACGGTCTGCAGCTCAATCTTTGACGCCTCCAGACCTGCGAGGGAAAGGACTGCATCCGTTACAAACTCCGGACGGATATTTCCACCGCTGCTTGCATCTACCATAAATACCAACGCGCCGTCGTCGATGTGACAGTCATAAATACCGGACCGAATATCGACCTCTGCCGTGCTGCGCTTGGTTTCCTTTGTAATCCAGAGTTCCTTTTTGGAAAGCAGCCCGTCCACCGCGCCCTGACAGCCTGCAAAGCTCTTTTCGGGATCTTTAAATGCTACTGCATAGGTTGCCGCAGAGACGCTCGCCATCGCGTTTCCCGCCTTTTCCGGCAGCATCTTTACACTCAGGATATCGATTCCGTAAGGACATGCCTCCTGCAGGCGCTCCTTAAAATCCTCTGCGCCATCAGACGAAGCGATTTCCACGTCCATATATTCGCCCACGCTGCACAGTCCGACACCCAGTGGCGCAGCAAAGCTCATGACCTGATGCGGATTAAATCCATGTGTATACACAACATCCAGTCCGGCTCTGCGGATCGCTTTCTGGAAAAAGCGCAGAACATCCAGATGTCCGGTAAAGCGCAGCGGACCATATTTTGCAAATTTTACACGTACCATCATACCGCATCCCCTCCTCTTTGTTCGAAACAGATTCCGCCGCCGAAGCGCGCAGCGCCGCAGCCCTGACACTGCATCTTACAGTTGGGCGTTACGACAGCCTCCGCCGCACGTTTCCATTCCCGCAAAAGGAAGGCTCTGTTTACGCCGCAGTCCAGGAAATCCCATGGGAAAACTTCCTCATCGCTGCGCGTTCTTGTCGTATAAAAGTCCATATCGACATTGCACTCCTGAAAGCAGTCCACCCAGGTCTGATACTTGAAATATTCGCCCCAGGCATCGTAAATACAGCCTTTTTCATACGCCTTTAAAATCACGTCGGCAACCTTTCTGTCGCCGCGGGCAAACACGCCCTCTAAAACGCTGACGTCCGCCTCATGCCAGTTGTATTTGATCCGCTTCTGGTTAAGCTGTTCACGCACCGCCTGCTTGGTCAGCGCTGCCTTATCCAAAAACTGTTCCTTTGTACACATCGGTGCCCACTGAAAGGGAGTGAACGGCTTCGGGATAAAGAAGGATGTACTGGAAACGATCTGTACCGGCCCGTTTCTCTTTTCTTTTGGAACAACCTCATAATAGAGGGCTGCAATCTTGTTGGACAGCTCTGCGATCCCACGGATATCTTCTTCTGTTTCAAAGGGCAGCCCGAGCATGAAATACAGCTTCACGCGGCTCCATCCGCCCTCAAATGCAAGTCCTGCGCCCTTTAAAATCACTTCTTCGGTCAGTCCCTTGTTGATGACGTTTCTCAGACGCTGACTTCCTGCTTCCGGTGCAAAGGTCAGGCTGCTCTTTTTGACGTCCTGTACCTTTCCCATAACGTCTAAAGAAAAGGCATCAATTCGCAGAGAAGGCAGGGAAATATTCACTTTTTTCTCCTGACAGGTCGTCATCAGGAAGTCTACCAGCTCTTCCAGATGGGAATAGTCGCTGGAACTCAAGGAACTCAAGGAAATTTCTTCCTGACCGGTGCTGTCCAGCATCGTCGTCGCGTAATGCTTGAGTGTCTCGAGGCTCTTTTCGCGTACCGGACGATACAGCTGCCCTGCCTGACAGAAACGACAGCCGCGGATACAGCCGCGCTGAATTTCCAAAACGACACGATCCTGTGTCGCACGGATAAACGGAACCACCGGTTTCTCCGGATACGGCGCATTGTCGAGATCCATCACGATTTCCTTTGTAATCTTTGCCGGAACACCCTCCTTGGTCGGGACAAAAGATGCGATCGTCCCGTCCTCTTTATAGGATACTTCATACAGGGACGGCACGTACATGCCGGGCACTTCCCTCGCCGCGCGCAGAAGAAATTCCTGACGGCTGCCGCCTTTTTCTTTTACTTCTTTATAGACGTCCAGCAGCTTCCGGTACGCAGTTTCTCCCTCTCCGATGTAGAAGAGATCAAAAAATTCCGCGATCGGTTCCGGATTGTAGCTGCAGGGTCCGCCGCCAATCACGATCGGATCTTCTTCGGTACGGTCTTTTGCAAGCAGCGGAATCCCGGACAGATCCAGCACCTGCAGTACGTTTGTATAGCACATTTCGTACTGCAGCGTGATGCCTAAAAAGTCAAAATTTTTCACCGGTTCCTGAGATTCCAGGGCAAACAGCGGAATTTTTTTCTCGCGCATGATTTTATCCAGATCCAGCCATGGCGAATAAACCCGCTCACACCACACATCGTCATAACGGTTGAACATATCGTAGAGAATCTGGATGCCGAGGTGAGACATGCCGATCTCGTAGACGTCCGGAAAACACATGGCAAACCGGACCATTCCCGGTGTAAGTGTTTTCATGACGGAATTGACCTCCCCACCGACATAACGTGCAGGAGAAGAGACACTCATCAGGATGTCATCCCCGAGGGCAAGCTTTCGCTCTCTGCCATTTGAAAGTTCTTCTGCACCGATACAGCGCTGTGCCAGCTGCCGTGCCGAAAGCCCTTCGATATTTGATGTTAATCTTTTCATTTTTCCCTGTTTCCTTACCATTTTTTATCTGCTGCCGGTGTGGCTGTAAAATACCCGGTACGAGTTGCTTCCCGCAGCCAGAACATAAAGCCCCGATAGCGCAGATTTTTCCCATTTTGAAAATGGACATTATGGTATGATTATAGGGTATTTCCGGCTTCGTTGCAAGGCTAATGCAGTGCCTCCACCGTAGAATTTCCCATTACAGAAGTTTCCAGCTGCCTGCTTATCACGGCAACTGCACTCTGCCCCTTCCAGTCAATCTGATTTTTATCCAGATAGATAACGCCCGCAAACAGCATCAGGCTGACTGCCAGCCGCAGCCCAAACATAGGCCCCTTATGCCCCTGCTCCCGGATTCTGTCATATTCTGCTAGTTCCAAACCATCGTCTCCATACAACATTTCACTGTTTTTACCCGTTCCGTACAAAATGTCTTCCCGATTTTTTACCTTCATCCGGTTTAAATTCTGTTCCTGCCGAAGGTATCTAGTCAGCTCCAGCTTTCTTTCCACATCTTCCATCTGATCCATCCTTTCTATTTTTAGTTTACATAACATTTTTATGTAAACTACCATAGCGTAGTTTCCTATTCATCTGTATGATGGCGTATTTGAAAAAATAATCTACAAAACCGGAAAATACATGTACTGGAAGTATTCTATTGTCCTAAAACAAAATTTGAGGAACAAAAACGGGCGCCGAACCCTTTTTGCTTTCAAAGGATTTGACGCCCGGTCTTTTCTCTTTTTTTATCTAAATTTAATGCGCAGACGCACCTGCCGCGCTACGCTGCTTCCCTATACATTTTTATCGGTTTGCCAGCTCTGTCGTGACCTCTTCCCAGGTCACGCCTTTTTCTGCCATCAGCACCATCATATGGTACAGGAAATCTGCGATTTCATATTTGATTTCGTTCGGATTGGGGTTTTTTGCTGCGATGACGATTTCTGTCGCCTCTTCCCCGACTTTCTTTAAGATCTTGTCAATGCCTTTATCAAACAGATAGTTGGTATAGGAGCCTTCCTTGGGATGCTCCTTACGGTCCTCGATCACCGAAAATACCTCTTCAAAGACCTTCATCGGATTGTGCGCTTCCTGCTTGCTGCTACGGTTCTGGATTTCGTTAAAGAAACAGCTGTAGGAACCGGTGTGGCATGCCGCGCCGACCTGTGTTACTTTTGCAAGGATTGTATCCAGGTCGCAGTCCGCGGTCAGAGAATGCACATACTGATAGTGTCCGCTGGTTTCTCCCTTTAACCAGAGCTCGCTGCGGCTTCTGCTGTAATAAGTCATGCGTCCGGTGCGCAGCGTCTGATTGTAGGCTTCTTCATTCATATAGGCAACCATCAGCACGGCATCGGTTTTCACATCCTGTACAACCACCGGAACCAAACCGTCTGGTCCCTTTTTCAGATCGGAAAAGGCATAGGACGCCCCTCTGTCCTCTACCGGAATTTTATTTTCACGGCAAAGGGCTTTGATCGCTGAAATCTCTGTTATGTTTTCATTGACCAATTTACCGGAAATACCGCTGATATTGGCATAGGAAAGCACCTCGATGAGCTTTTCCAGGGAAACCTCCGGCAAAAAGGTTACCACCGGAACCGGAGACATCAGCGCAGCCTCCGCCGTTGCACCGGGACAGAACAAAAATACGTTGGAGGTATATTCCTTTAGCAGCTCCTTTTCCTGTTCCAGAAGCGAAATATCTGCAACGCCCGCTGCGATTTTTTCTTTGCCAAATTTCAGAGAGACCTCTTTTGTCAGCTCCAGCTGCACCGGATCGGCATAATCCAGCATCACCTGCTGGCAGCCTGCATATAACAGTTTTTTCACATCCTCCATTCGGAAAATGTGTCCGCTTCCAATTACCGGAACCGCTGTATTCTGACAGATTTCCCGCAGAACGTCCAGATCCTTTTCATGCTCTGCATCATTCTCCGAAAGCAGACCGACATAAATTGCATCGCATTCGTTTTCGCTGTAGCTCTCCGCCAGCGTGACCGGCGTTTCCTCGATTCTGCATGTGCCCTCTCTGTCCTGATACGCGACCTCATTTTTGAGATACATGCATGCCATAAATTTTTTTGTATTCATTCTGATCCTCATTTCCAGACAGCTGTTCTGCATCCGGTCTGGTTCAGCCAGACGACTGCCCGATATGTATTCTGTATGTTACAGGCTTCCCTTTGTGGAAAGCACGCCGTCTAACCTCGGTTCGTTGGATACTGCCATATCAAGTGCCTTGGAAAACGCCTTAAACATCGCCTCTGCAACATGATGTCCGTTGATGCCGTCCAATACCTTGATATGCAGGTTCATACCTGCACTGTAGGAAACGGCATAGAAAAACTCCCGGATCAGCTGAGTATCCAGCCCGCCGATCATCGGAACATTAAATTCGTAATCAAAATTGAAATAGGGACGTCCGCACAGATCCACTGCGCACGCAACCAGCGCGTCATCCATCGGCAGCAGAAAATATCCGTAACGTTTGATTCCTTTTTTGTCTCCGACTGCCTCAGCGATCGCCTGCCCGAGTACGATTCCCGTATCCTCTACGGTATGATGTCCGTCCACAAACAGATCTCCGTCCACTTTTACAGACAAATCAAAAAATCCGTGCCGTGCAAAGCCGTCCAGCATATGGTCGAAAAATCCGATGCCGGTATCAATATCCGCGCTGCCGGTGCCGTCTAAGGAAAGTGTCAGTGCAATTCTGGTTTCTTTTGTATCGCGTTTTATACTCGCCGTTCTTTCCATCATCAGTCCTCCTTTTCAAAACGGACACGGATGGAATTGGCATGGGCCGTCAGTCCCTCATTTTCTGCAAAACACTCAATATCCTGATGGATCTTTTCCAGCGCCGGTCTGGAATATGAAATGATGCTCGTCTTTTTCAAAAAATCATCTACATTTAACGGGGAGAAAAATCGTGCCGTACCATTTGTCGGAAGCACATGGTTTGGACCTGCAAAATAGTCTCCCAAAGGCTCGGAGGAATACTCCCCAAGGAAGATCGCTCCGGCATTACGGATTTTTGTCATCATGGCAAAGGGATCCTTCGTCAGGATTTCCAGATGCTCCGAAGCAATCTCATTGGCAGTGTCCGCTGCCTCATCCAGAGAATCTACCAGCAGAATATAGCCATAATTGTTGAGGGATTTTTCGATGATCTCGCGTCTTGACAGGTTTGCAACGAACCTGTCCACTTCAACAGAAACCTGATCCGCTAAAGTCTTACTGGTGGTGATTAAAATGGCACTGGCCAGCTCGTCATGCTCTGCCTGGGACAACAGGTCTGCCGCCACATAGCGGGGATTTGCCGTTTCATCTGCGATCACCAGAATTTCACTGGGTCCTGCGATGGAATCGATGCTCACATAGCCGAAGCATGCTTTCTTTGCCAAGGCGACAAAAATATTTCCGGGGCCGGTGATTTTATCTACCTTCGGGATGCTCTGTGTGCCAAATGCCATGGCTGCGATGGCCTGTGCGCCGCCGACCTTGTAGATCTCATCCACACCGGCGATATGTGCAGCAACCAATGTACCAGGATTGACCTTTCCGTCTGCTCCGGGAGGGGTTGTCATGATGATACGCTCCACGCCCGCAACCTTTGCCGGAAGCACGTTCATCAGTACGCTGGAGGGATACGCAGCCTTTCCACCGGGCACATAAACGCCGGCAATCGCGATGGGCAGAATCTTCATGCCGAGGATCGTCCCGTCCGGTTTTGGGTCAAACCAGCTGTTTCTCAACTGTTTTTCGTGGAATACGCGTATATTTGCCGCACTTTTTTTCATAACCTCCACAAAGTCTGCATCCACCTTCTGATATGCCTCGTCGATTTCTTCCCGGGTTACGCGGATGTGGGCTGCATCCATTTTGCAGTGGTCAAACTTCTCTGTATAGGAAAAGAGCGCCTCGTCGCCGCCTTTTTTCACCGTTTCAATAATTTCCGCCACAGCACTTTCGTACTGTCCGTAGTGGTTCGGGCTTCTCTGAAGCAGATCCTCCAAAAGTCCTTTCTTGCTTTCTGCCGTCAATTTGACAATTCTCATCGGTTTTCCTCATTTCCGCCGCCTTGGCTTATGCTTCCTCCAGCTGTTTACGCAGCCTTAAAATAATCTCCCGGATCCGTTCCGATTCCATTTGCATGCTTACCTGATTGACGATTACGCGCGCAGACAGCTCACAGATTTCCTCCAGCACGCCCAATCCGTTTTCCCGCAGGGTCGAACCGGTTTCCACGATATCGACAATGACATCGGATAATCCCACAATGGGACCCAATTCAACAGAACCGTTTAATTTGATGATGTCCACCGTCTGATGCTTTTTATTGTAAAAATAGTCCTTTGCGATCACCGGATATTTGCTTGCTACACGGATTCTCTCATGATGCTGCAAAAGCTCCCGCGCCGATTCCGGACCGCAAACGCACATCCGACATTTGCCAAAGCCAAGATCCAGCACTTCATAAACCCGTCTTCCCTCTTCCAGCAAAATATCCTTACCGGTCACACCGATATCTGCAGCTCCGTATTCCACATAGGTTGGCACATCCGGTCCCTTTGCCAGGAAAAATTTCAGTTTTAATTCTTCATTGACAAAAACAAGCTTCCTGCTGTTTTTATCCTTCATCTCTTCACAGGTAATTCCAACCTGTTCCAAAAGAGACAGCGTTTTGTCTGCCAGACGCCCTTTTGTCAGGGCGAAGGTCAGGTATCTATCTTCTGCCATTTTCATGTCCCCTATTTGGTGTTCTAACATCGTGCACTCTATGATTTCAACTGCTCGCAGCTTCCGTCTGCATGAATGAGCATCGCCTCTCTGCGCAGTCTTCCTCTCAAATCTGCCCGCCTGCAGTCCTGATCACAGGCAACCGGGATCAGCTCTGCAGAAACACCTGAAAGCCGCAGCTGATTTGCCTTTTTCAGTGCTGCATCATAGCTGTCCGGTGTATAAAACAAAAGGCAGCCATCCAGACCGGTATGCGGCTTTTTATTTTGTCTCGAAAGGGCTTCCAGAACATCATCCACAACGACGACAAATCCGATCGCAGGTGCATTTTTTCCAAAATAGGAAAGCAGCTTATCATAGCGTCCACCTGTCACGATGGCATCTCCGACACCATAGGTATATCCCTTAAAGATCACACCGGTATAATAATTGTACTGATTTAACAGCCCGAGATCAAAGGAGACATATTTTTCTGTTCCGTATTTTTTGAGCACCTCATAAAGTGCCTCCAGGCGTTCAATCGCCTGCAGGGAACGTTCATTATCCACCTGCATTTTCGCACTTTCCAGATCCTGCGTCCCTTTGACAAGATCCGCAAGCCCCAAAAGCACCTGGGCATAATCCTTGCGCACTCTTTGTTCCTCTAAAAGCTCCTGGGCACCGAAATAGTTCTTGGCGGAAATAAAGTCGCGCAGCTTTAATTCCACTTCTTCGTTTAAGCCTGCCTGTGCGCAGATCCCCTTAAAATATTCCACCTCGCCCACTGTGATCTGCAGATCGGTCAGACCGCAGTTTTTCAATGCTTCGACGACAAGGCTGATCATCTCGGCATCTGCCTCCACAGATGGCTCCAGCATCAGCTCCGCGCCCATCTGGGTCACTTCTTTTAATTTGCCCTGCAGGTTCGACGTATTCGTAAACGTGCTTCCGCTGTAGGTAAAACGAAGCGGTGCGGTCTCATCCATAAAATATTTTGCGGCGCATCTGGCACAGGACGGCGTAAAGTCCGGACGAAGCGCCAGGGTATTGCCTTCCTTATCGAAAAATTTATACAGCTGGGAAGACGGCGTCGTGCCGATCTCCTTACTGTAAACATCAAAAAATTCAAACGTCGGGGTCTGAATATCCTGATACCCGTACAAATGGATCGTATCATGCAGCTTTTTCTCCACAAAAAGCTTACGCGCATATTCTTCTCCGTAAACATCCCTTACACCCTCCGGTGTATGAAGCAAGGATTTATTCATCGTTGGATCTCCTTTGCACTTTATCGTGCTACCGTATTAGCATATGAAATCCTGTATAGAATATCAGATTTTCAAAATGCTGTCAACTCAAGTTCTTTGCCGTCCAGCACACATTTTATCAGCTCGTCGCTGTCATATTCCAGTTTCAGGGAAAAAAACGGACGGTTTTCCTGCAAAAGCTGAAAAAATACGCGGTCACCTTCCCACAGATTTAAGCTTTCCAGCTCTTTTATCAAAACCCATTCCAAATCACCCTCCGAGCAGTTATAATCCAGGGTTCCCTCCCAGCCATCTGCTGTATACAGGCACATGTACTGTGTTTCCACATCCTTTAACGCAAACGTTACGATTCCTCGAAACCGATAGGAGGTCAGTGTCAGACCGGTTTCTTCCTTTACTTCCCGAAGCAGGCAGTCCTCCGGACTTTCATAGGCGAGTGCATGTCCACCGACACCGATCCATTTGTCCTGATTGACGTCATTCTTTTTTTTGACACGATGCAGCATCAGATAGCTGTCGTCTTTTTCCAGATAACACAGCGTCGTCATTGTCCCGATCAGGGAATTTCTTTCTTCTCTGTTCATATCATTCCTCCCAGCTCTCCGGCCGATCCTCCAAGTCCTTTTGTAAAAGATCAAGATACGGAACAAGAACACCGTTTTTTTTCGGCAGGAAATACTCCGGGTTTAACTCGTCCAACCGGAAGCTTTTGCGCCCGCCCTCCTGCGCCCGATCCCAGAAATAGCGCAAATGTGCGTAGGGGAGATAATAAAACTGTTCCCGATGCGAATAGTAGATCAGAAAAAAAGCAATGCCCTTCTGCTTTTCAAACCGATCCATAAAGGCTACCTGATGCCTGTGAATGTTTTGCAGGGCAAAGGTATCCTGGGCACATTCCTTTGCATCGAAGCAGACCGGAATGCCCTGTACAACTCCGATATAGTCTACCGTACTTTTCTGGTCAAAATATGCCAGCGTGATATGCCGGGAGGTTTTATCCATTTTAACCGGAGTGATCGGCGTCGGAATTTTCTGCATGAGGGCCAGTCCCTTTTCCCTGTACTGCTCATTGGTACGATTGACAAGTTCCTCCAAAGTGGAGCCTCGAAGCCCTCTGCTGTTCCACGTTGCCATAAAATAAAACCCTTCTTTAATTCAAAAGCTTGATGGACGGGAAATAACGGATCTCCGCTTTTCCAACAATCTGATCGAAACGCACAAAAGTATTGGTCCAGTATCTGGAATCCTTTGAATTGTTTCGGTTATCGCCCATCATAAAGTAACAATTCTCCGGTACTTCATAAGGGCCGAAACTTCCAAGCGGTGTCTCCGGTACATAGGAATCTTCCAGTGGCGTTTCCGAATCATTGATATAAACTTTACCATCTATAATCTCAACTTTGTCTCCCGGAAGTCCGATAATACGTTTGATAAACAGCTGGGATTCGTCATCCGGATACTTAAAGATCACAATATCAAAACGCTCCGGATCTTTCCATTTCTTGGATATTTCATTTCCAAATACATTCATATTAAAACCATACGCCAGGCGAAAACCAAAGATCCGGTCACCGGTCATGATGGTATTTTCCATGGATTCCGACGGAATCTTTGCATTGATCAGTACCACATTGTTGATAACAAGGACCACCACTACCACAATGATGATCATTTTTACATAATCCCACACTTCATTCCAGATTTTCATAATAAATTTCCTCCAACTGCTCCTCTTTTAATGTTCTGAGAAAGATTTCCGGTATCGGCGCTGTGAAGGTCTTTCCGGAAAGATAAGAAAGTGTTCCTGTAAGAACCGGAAACTCCATGCAGAAAGAATGCAGAAGCTGTCCTTTCAGATTGCTTTCATTTTTTCCGTACTTTGGATCACCCACGATCGAATGCCCTTCTGATGCAAGATGTGCACGGATCTGATGTGCACGTCCTGTGATCAGTTCTACCTTAAGAAGAGTCCGTTTTCCATTGTTACCAAGCGGAAAATATCGGGTCTCCACAGGAAGGGTATTCTCTTTCTCCTGTTTGTATATTGTTACTTTATTATTTTTTTTATCTTTGGAAAGATATCCTTTGATATATTTTTCCTGTTCCAGTACACCCTCCACAAGACACAGATAATACTTATGGAGATTTCTGGATTTAAACATTTCCGAGAGTTCCTGAAGACCGGCAAGACTTTTTCCGGCTGCGATCAGCCCGGTAGTGTTGCGATCCAGGCGGTTACACACAGATGGCCGAAAAGTTCTTAAATCCTCCTCTGTAAGGCTTCCAGTTTCCAGAAGATACCCGGTCAGATATTCCACCAGTGACGGAGTGCCATCATCTCCGGGCTGGGAAAGCATCCCTGACGGTTTGTTGATCAGAAGGATATTCTCATCTTCATAAATAATGTCCA
>ENA-OURQ01000701-OURQ01000701.1-human-gut-metagenome-genome-assembly--contig:-NODE-701-length-31896-cov-7.690588_pt1 | contig 31896 bp, 30 predicted proteins | sample MGYA00242105_ERZ508999 | MGnify/ENA primary metagenome ERZ508999 (study PRJEB26280, sample SAMEA2338771) | human gut metagenome | biome: human gut; feature: human-associated habitat; material: faeces...
GCTAACTCAATTATTACAGTCAATACTATATCAAACATTCTCATATATTATCCTGCTCCATTTGCAAATCCAATATCTGCATATTGAACGATTTCCTATAATTCTTGCTTATTGCAATATAATCCCCATTATCCATTACAATCTCATTAAGTAAAAATTCTTTAATATGTCTAATATTAACTACTATGGACTGATTAACCATAACAAAATAAACCGGGAGTCTATTTAACTCCTGCTTCAGCTTTCCCACATATCTTTTTTCACTATCAGAACAAATTATGTTAATCTGATGTTTATCACTTTTTAAATATATAATATTTCCATATAAAACCTTATATTGACTTTTATTATAAATGTATGTAAAAAATCTCTTATCCTGTCTGTCTAGCTGGAGGAGTTTTTCTATTTCCGAACATATCTTTTCGCAACTTAATGGCTTTACAAAAAAATTATACGGATGTATATCAAACAAATCTAATGCATAAGATGTCTTAGAAGAAATATATATTATATGCATTCCTACATTCATCATTGATTCCCTTATATAGTAACCAACATCCACACCATTCTTTTCTGGTAATTCTATGTCAAGAAATAATATATCCAGATCAGTCTTTTCTGGCACATCATTTATGAAGGATTCTGCACTATTCCAGACAAATACCTCAACACTATCGCTTTTATTCCTAAATCTTTGCTGAATACATGTTTCTATTTCCGAACATGTTGATATCTCATCATCACAAATTCCAATCCTGTACCTCATACAGTTCACCTTATATTCATTATAATATTCTGCAGTTTCCCAATGCTCAACAACATTGTTGCAACTGTTACAGACATAATTATTATACCACTCCAAGACTGTTGATTACCAATAAAAAGTATTGAAAATGCTAACGACTCCAAAATCAGAATATTCAGTGTCCGCATTTTATAGATTTGTTTGTCCTTATCATCTAACTCATTATTTTCATTTTCAACAGGTGCAAAACATAATATAATAAGTGAATCAATAAAACACAGAAATATCTGCATTAATGCATTGAATTCAAAATTCTTTATAATAATTAAAACAAATATATATATGAACACAGACATTATTGCACATGTAATTCTATGTCTGGTATGATAACCACCAGCATTTTGTCTCAACGGTATAAATGTAAAAAGGAAAAAAACTGCTTCAGGCAACATTTTCATTATCATAGCAATTAATATTGCAACAATTGCAGCCACACTTAACATCTTAATCATTTCTATTCCAAATTCAATAACTTTATTTTCATCTTTATTTATATCAGAATTATGCACAATATAATTATATATTCTATTATCCATTATTATTTCATTCACACTTTCTCTTGGGCAACAATCCTGCCCTCGTAAATCTCAATTATCTCATCAGACAGCATTTCAAGTTCTTCCTTATCATGACAGGCAATTATTATAAGTGCTCCTCTCTTTTTCTGCTCCTCAAGTATCTCATGAACCTGCTTTGCTCCTGCTTCATCAAGCGCATTTATTGGCTCATCAAGTATAATAATGTCTGGATTCTCCATATAGGCTGCAGCAATTCCTAATTTCTGCTTCATTCCCAGTGAATATTTCCTGTATGTTCTTTTATCGTCCGGGTCAAGGCCTGTCTGTTCCATGGCATGCCTTATATCCTCAATTCCTGTCTTATTTTTAATACATGCCAGCATTTCAAGATTCTTTAACCCTGTATATTCCTGAACAAACGATGGATTTTCTATAAGAATTCCTATACTTGGTGGAAATGTAAAGTCTTTTCCAATTATTTTTCCATCAATCTCAATTTCACCTTTCACCTTTATAAGCCCACTTATAGCCCGCATAAGCATGGTTTTACCTGAGCCATTCTTACCTTTAAATCCATACACTCTGCCGCTTTCAAGTTCAAGATTAACATTATCAAGTACTCTTGCACCTTTTATATCTTTGCATACATTTCTTAACACAACTCGCATACATTATACCTCCTTAGTATTCAGTATATCTATTCTTCTTATATATACATATCCCAGTATTGCACATAGCAATATTATTACAGCATCAGCCAGCATCATATGCACACTGTCTGTTCCCCCTGATATATATACATTATTTCTCATACACATCAGTCCATTAAATATCAGAAATGCATTTCCCGAAAATATTGTTATAACCATTCCTGCTGATATAAGCAGTAGTGATATTATTGGCGAACATAGCATAGACAACAGCATCTGTATCAATGCAATGGTAAATAACGACATCAACGGAAGAACAATACTTATAACAGCTATTTCTCCTGCATCTATTGATGCTGTATTATTTGAATATCCATACATATGAAGCACTTCCATATGTATATTAAATCCCAGATCATAACGATGAATTACACTTATAATTTCAATCAGTATATCTGTAAGGACAGTTATATAAAATGCACTTACAAAACACCACACTATTTTACTTGCAAACCACTTGCCAATGCTTCCGCATCTCAATATTATCTGCATTCCAACGCTACTTAAATCCTTAATACAATAGCTTCCCACAATAAATGAGATACCGAGTACCATGAAAAGATATTGTTCTGACATGTAATACTCCATGATATTATCCAGTCTGATTATTCTACTGCCCCTGTAGAACACCTGAAGCAGATCTCCTGCTGACACACTGCCACAATATCCTTGTGTCCCTATTTTTCTTCTCATACTCAAATCTGTTGCAATTACCAATACCGCTATTACTATTGTTGCTATTATATACAAATATTTTCTTTTAAACATTCCACGGACTATATCATTCTTTAATATATTCCAAAACATTATCTGTTTCTCCTTAAACTGTCAGACTTTCCCATTATTAACACAACCATGAGCAGTGCTGCCGCCAAGATCACAAGATATACAAGATTTCTATATTCCCATCCGCTCTGATATACGCGGTAAGTTATATACGCTCTTAATATTCTGATATTGCCTTGTTCTATCAGCATGTAAAGATTAACAACCATACATATAAAATATCCAGCAATCCAGCTACGCACATATCTATATATTATTAATAACAATTCCATAATAATAAACATTATAAAAATGAGAGTTATGAATACACCTGCAAATACCGTCACGGATTCTGTATATGTCAGATATCCTCCATAAACCCTCTGTGCCATGGCATTTTTCTCATTCCAGTTATTCATAATTCCATGTGTTGATATAATCCCTCCTGTAATCACAACAATTGCTGTAATAAATACATATGCTGCAATTCTTACAGTCCCTCCGGCAATAACAGCCAGATAGAATTTTCTTACATTAACATATCTTACCATTATGTTATCATCATACATTCTCCTGAAATATGATATTAACAGTAACATAATAACCGGCATTGCCATATATGGAACGATTTTATAATTATATGTAATCACAAAATCTTTAACGCATGTAATCCCCATTGTCTTTCTTGATGCAAATGCAAATTCACACGCAATAACTGAAATAAGATTTACAATTGCATAAAATATTATATTTTTAAATTCTGACTTACTTATCCTGACTCCACATTTCATAAATTCTCCTACAACTGTTCAATGGAAAACACCATTCTTCTTTCCAACGGATACTGTGACATAATTATATAAACATCAGATTCTGCATATCTTTGTCTGCTGTTTATCTTCCAGACATCATTATGTCTTATACTGGTTACCAGCTGTACTCTCTGTATCTCACCAGCTTCAACTGAATTTATGTCAATATTCATTTTTTCCAATGAATTACTGTCTCCATTAAATTCTGTGCAATAGAAAAAAAATGTTATCAGACGGTTTATGCTTACCACCTCCTGTGCATTATTTTTTATATCAATTGTAAACACTAGATAATCCGTATCATCTTTTCCCACAGAAAACACTCCAAGTTGTTCCTGTGTATACTCTTTTAATATACTTTCTCTGTCATACATTTTACACGCAACTGGTGAAATACTCACATCTGCTGTAATAATATCCTCTATATCAGGTGTATAATTAATCCATTGATCATACCCACATTTTTCAATCTTTTTTCTTGGAAATATCGTATTGATTCTTATCACAAGCACGAGCCATGTTATAATAACTACTATTATAAAGGCAATAACTGCAATTCTTTTCTTTCCCTCTTTCCCAGATAATCTGTCATTATAAAACATCCATTTTCACGCCCCTTACTATAAAATGCACATAACCACATATAACAAGCACAACGAACAATATACATAAAGAAGCCAGTGTTGTTGGTGAACTCTGTGGAACATAAAACACTTTCTGTATTGCAAGACCTCTTATGATTGGATTGCTGGCATATGTAACAAGTCTGCCCGATACAACACATATAAGAAATGGCAGTGACATAACAACAAATCTGTTATTAGCATATAAAGATAAAGATAAAGCAAGTCCAGCTATAAGTCCCGCAAATGCAAATATCAGTATCATATACACCAGCGAATATACAACAACATTTTTAATAGCCAGTTTCATAAATACAGCCTTATAATTAGGCAGTTGATACCAGTCATAAGTAATAACCGGTAGCACAGTCATTGTCAGCATAAGATTAAGTAATAATGGAAATACTGCCGAAACCCCGGCTGTGATAAACACTGCTATTGATTTAGCCACCATGTATATACTTTTCTCTCCTCTTACGGCAATATTCTTAAGTATCCCAGATTTCCTGTCTGTATAATATGATGCTGCATATGGTATTGTTATCAGCAGAAATACTACCATCTGATATATATTGATTTCTGCATTAATCATTCCACCCATCCAGCCTTCACTAACATTTCCAACTACAGAAGACGCTATATATGGATTGTATCCGTCAAATATATGTTTAACCAACGGAATAACTTCCAACACAAAATGCGCCAGTCCCAGTAGTCCACCTAACAGCATTGCTGCCTTCAGCTCTTTTCCGTGAAAAGCTCTATACAGTTCTATTCTTATCATTCTCCCCACTGCATCACCCTCTTATTCTATATTTACTTTTATAAAATTTTCTCCATTAACTACCTGCTGGACTCCCAGAAGACTTAATCTCAGATAAATATTGTCATAATCTATATCCTCTGTAGCAGCCGCAACAATTTTATCATCTTCATTTTTATAATAACTTTGTATTATCTTATCCGGTTCAACCATGCATAAAACTATATTCCGGCGTTCTCCTGCCATAAGTGTAATATATCCACGGTCTGCACCTGTTGATTCTGCATAATCATGAAATATCGACTCACTGATATTCAATCTTGTAATTTCCCCATTTCCCTTGTCCATATAATAAGGTCTGATTCCATCAATATTTATTGTTGCTTCAGATTCCGAATTATTATCAAGTTCAGCTGATATCATAAAAATCTTAGTTCCTACTCCTTCATATCTGCTATAAAACATCCCATTATCCTTATCATATATATTAGTAAACCCTGCTTCTCTTTCACTTACCTGTTCTATCCATTCCATAAAATTGCTGTCGGTACCGCCTATTTCTTTGTACCCATCCATATTATCAGCCAGAATAACCTTATTAACTTTAATACTGATATCATAATTCAAATGTGGTGATGTAAAAATTGTTCCTTCTTTTGAATAATCATCTATAATAACTACATCTGATGGCAATTTTGCAACCTCATCCTCAATTACATATTCACATCTTGTTTCAATTTCATCCGGTTTCTCTATATCTTCCTGTGTTACATTCGTATCTGAATAATCTTTATACGAAACACCACACCCTGATATAACAGTCATGCACACCACCAATATAGCTGTCTTCTCTATCAATTTCCTTCTCATAAGCCGTGTCCCCCTTTATTAACATAGGATGCCTGCACTCATCTTTGGCTGGTAAGTAATAATCGGACATGCAACATTTGCATAATGTGTTGCGACTTTAATTGCTACATTCTTTGTTTTGTTAGCAATTTTCCCCCTGACAAATTCAGTAAACATATTTTTATCATCTCCTCATGTTTAGCACCTATTTCATGTTAAGATTATACTATCACATTCTAATATAACAATTTCATACCATGCATATTTAGACGCCTATTCGACATATTTGGTATTTTATTTTTTATTAGGAATCGGCTGATGCTTGATTCAAGTCAGTAAGATATATCTTATAATGCTGATAATGTAAGTAAGACTGCCATGTGGAAATTTGTTGAGAAATAATCCAAAGAAGATTATTCAAAAACTGAAAAGACTCTTAATAATAATTAATTTGTTACAACAAGAAGGAGCATGTTACTTGATATCTTGCAACATGCTACTATACATTTTCATTATCTATTTTTTACTTTTCAAAAGACCAATTATGTTTTTTAATTCTGAAACTAATGAAATAAGCTGCCAGCATTTCAATCACTGCAACAACAGCTATTATCATAATGTATTTATTAAAACTATGCATATCTGATAATGTATGCAGAAGACAAGCATACATCATGTATTACGGACTTGCAATGATATTTCTTGTTGAATTATTTCATGTATAATACAAACAGGGGAATGCTCCATGACTATTGGCAACATTCCCCTGTCCGCTATGTATATCTTTTATGAACTCATATGTATTATAACAGGTTATATCTGCATTTGGTGCAACTCTTCCCCAATTGCAGCTTATTCTGCGTGAATTGCATATTTTAGTTCTTGTGTTATCTTTTCTTCAAGCTCCTGCATCATTGTATAAGCTCTCTCAGGCTCGTTCTGCGCAATATTCCTAATAACAAATACCTGGTCTGCTATATCATGACGTATCTTAGCAAGAGAATCTCCCTGTTCCATTATAATTTCATGATACTGCTTCTCATTATCAAGTTCAAATTCTATCATCTGTCTTTCATGCTTATACATCTCATTATGGACAATAAGCTCATTAATAAGCATCGCGACAAATGGCTGAAGACCTATAAGTACACATACTGCAATTCCTATTGTTGAATTATCAATTTTCTTTGGTGTAAGAAGAAGATAATACATTCCGATATTCACGAATGATATAACAAGATATATCGCATAATTAATCCATGTAATCATATTATATCCTCCTTTACATCAAAATAAGTATTCACTTTAGCAATAAATGTCGAGCTGAAGACATTCTTTTTCCTCTTTACAGAATATTGTCCATCATACGCAGACGCAATATCCTTTAATATAATCATTCCATATCCTCTGCGTTTTTCACGCTTATGTCCCGGATTGAATGAATTATCAACATTTACACGCATATAATTACCTGTCAATGAACAGTTAATTGTAATAAATCTGTCCTGCAAAACATATTCATTTGCTTTAACGGCGTTATTCATCAGATTATTAAAAATGCTGCACAGATGAATATCATTAATACCAATCTCCATTGGTAAATTAACATTTGCACTAAATGTAATCCCCACCTCATTACAACGTCTTGCTGTCTGGTTAAGTATTACGTTAACTATTGTATTGGCACAATATTTCTTAGTCTTTAAATTCTTTAAATCATCTGTAATCTCATCAAGCACTGTGTTCATTGCAGCTATCCTGTTCCCACTGTCTCCAATCTGGCTAAGATGCTTATGATAATTGAGCAGGAATTCCTGATATTCCTTATAATTATCTGACAACTGCTGTTCATGTTCCTGAAGAATCTCTACCTGATGTCTCTTTGCTTCAAGTTCATTATCCTGCTGCACCTTTGGCATAAGACCAAATGCATAATTATACATCAGCAATGATACAAGTGCTCCTGCAGTTATGAATAATCCCTCAAGCATAACATTATTGTTATCCCTATAATATTGCACAAATCCTGTCAGCAGTATAGGAAACATCATGGCTATTATCCTTAAGACTGTTTCTATCCTTGAAAACACGCGGATTCTTATCATTGACCAGATATACACTATTACAAACTGAACGCTGATATCTATTACCAGATACATCCTGTAATTCTTAACCAGAAATGCTGCTACGTCTGCAATCAGACTTACACCTATAATCGCAGCTGCAATTTTTATTATCTTTGCCTTGCTATAATCCTTATGTATTGTTCTTACAGCATCGTAATATACTGCCTTAGTCAATATAACTGCCGCAATCCAGAGTCCTATATCTTTCATTATATATCTCCAATATATTCAAAGAATTCCTTACGCAGTACATTATAAAGAACTCTGCTTACTGGTATCTGTGTATTATTAATATCATCCATAATTATGCTGTTATTGCCAATCTCTTTTATATAATTCATATTGACAATAAAACTTCTATGACATCTTTTAAAATATGCCGGAAGCTTCTTTGCTATCTCATTCAGACTGTTAAACTGCCTTAATTCACTGCCTGACATATAAATATTAATATAATGTCCATCGCTTTCTATATAATTAATATCTCTTAATGGTATCACAACTGTTCTTCCATTAGAATTAACTTTAATTATCTCTCTTCGTCTTGTCTCATTATCATTCTGTATCTTTTCAAGCGTCCGTTCCAGTATACTTCTGTCTATAGGCTTCTCTATAAATCCTGCCAGATTAATTCTTGGAATAAATACTTCGCTTATATATTCTCTCGCAAAACCACTTATAAACACTATCCTAAGATGCGGATATACTGTAAACAGTTTCTTCGCATAATCTATGCCATTCTCCTTCTGTTTATCAAACTGTATATCAAGTAGTATCACATCATAATGGTTATCTCCGTCTGCTGCTTCAAAGAAGGTCTCAAATGACTGGTACGATTCAACAACCCCCACTATCTCAATACCAGAAAGAATGTCCTTTATCGCCTTAATAGACTCAATATCATCATCAATTATTGCAACATCAAGCATATTTACTCCTTAGAATCACATTTTTATGTGTTAAATTATAGCATTAAAAGTCGGCAGATTGCTACTATATCCTTATAATAATAACAAATAAGCAGAAATGTGTGTATTCTTTATATTTATTTTATATTTATATTCTTGACATATCTATGTTTATATATTATTCTTTTTAGTATATTATAAATGGTGCCATCATTATACATTAAGAAAGGCGATTTATGAGAAGAAACAATTCAAGAAAAAAGAATGATAAACCAGATACAGCAATGAAAACATTCTGGCGTAATAATGAACGTTTTGCAGACCTTTTTAATGCCGTAGCATTTAACGGCAGGCAGGTTATTAATCCTGATGAACTCACTGAGATGGATACGGATGTTTCTGGTATTATTCAATTCAATGATTACAATGAATCTCTTGTAAGGACAAGAGACATTATCAAAAAGTTCTACAATGGCATAGAATTTACCATTCTGGGACTTGAACTTCAGACCAATCCACATTATGCCATGCCTGTAAGAGCCTTGCTTTATGACGGACTTGGTTATCTTAAAGAATGTAATGAATTCTGTAACATGCACAAAGCAGAAAACGACTTTGATTCCGACAAAAGTTTTCTATCCGGCATGAACAGATCAGACAAGATTCATCCAATCATTACACTCATATTCTACTACGGCGAATCCCCATGGGACGGTCCAATAAGGTTATCTGATATGATGACAGACATCCCCGAAGAACTACGTCCTTTCTTTTCTGACTACAAGATAAATCTTGTGCAGATACTTGATTCAGGACGTTATCAATTTTATAATGAAGATGTTAGAGATGCATTTGACATTACGCAGAAGATATATACCAAGAATCTTACAGCTTTGTCTAAAGAATACTCTAACAAATATGTAGATAACGAAATCATCAATCTGGTAACAACAATAACTGGATTTTCCAAGTTATCAGATGTATTTAAGGAATCAGACGATGGAGGTGAAGCTACCGTGTGGAAATGTGTTGAAGAGATGGAAAATGAATGGGTTCAGAAGGGCGAACAGAAAGAACGCCAGACTGCAATTATTACAATGATTGAATTAGGTCTTACAAAAGAACAGATTCTTACTAAATATTCAGAAGAAGATTATTCTAAGGCTGAGAAGGCTCTTAATAACAAATAATTATCATAAAAAAACCTCTTCACTTAATATTAAGCGAAGAGGTTTTTTGCTTAATTAATCTTCTCTATACCAAGAATATCTTTCTGAATCACTTCCATATCGAGTACTGTTATATCCTCACCACCTGATAATGAAGCAGCTTCTTTATATGCTCCCGACAGCTTGTCACCAATTCCAAGTATTGACTTCTGGATTGCCTCCATGTCAAGTACATCTATTGTTCCGGTTCCATCTATGTCTCCCTTAACAACAATTAAAGAAGTATTTAATATTTTATTATCTTCTTTATATTGAAGTATACATCCTGTTTTAATTATCTGATTATCACACATTATCTCACCTGATGAGTCTAATATATTAATTTCCGTGCCTAAATCATCATAATAACTATGTAATTGATAAACATTTTTATATATATTAGCCTTTATATATGGCAAAACAACAGTAACCCTGCAGGTAGCATTCTTCTCATTAACACTAGTTGCTGTAACTATCGCCTTTCCAGCTTTTTTTGCTAATATCTTACCATCAGAATCAACTTCTGCAACCAAAGTATTATTACTATCCCACGTTATCGACTTTGATAAAGTTGTATTATCTGGATATATATTAGTTGTTAGTTTAAAAAAATCGCCTTCTTTAATAACAACATGTGTTTGACTAAGTTCAACATCTAATATTGGAATATTCCCATCCTTATCACTTAATGCTATCTTCTCTTCTTTAACACTTCCATCATACATAATCCATTTTATTATTATGTATTCTTGATTTTGTATATCTAAACCATCAATCAAAAATTTACCATTATTTAAAACATTAATTTTTATTCCTGATATATACATATCTGCTATATTAGCAGCAACCCCTGTCATATACAACTTACCCTCACTATTAATTGCCTTATCTATACGCACTGGAATATCTGGCAAAAAATTAGTATCAAATAAAACGGTTCCTGAAAATGTATTATTACCTGATATGCAAACTTCTCCATTTCTATACAAAGATATTTGTCCATATGAAACATACCTTCCATATAGAGACTTTGCTGAAATATTTACTACTTTTAATCCTCCAAGTACATAAATATCTCCTGTAACTGTAACATTCAATAATGATACAACTGCCTCTGAGCCTATATATACATCTCCATTTATTACTGTATTACTAACTACTGTACTCTCTGAATACACCGTTATATCCTGCATTGGAGTAATACTTTCATATCTGCTATCTACATATACCTCAATATTTCCTGCCGATAAATCTGCTTTTTCTTCATAAAAATCATATACATTACTATTATGAATTTCTATTTGATTATCATATATATCCTCTGCTTTTATCCAACTTATTTTCCATATTCCACTTTCACTTGTCTCTTTTATTTCTATTTCCCCTTCATAATATCCTGTAATATTATTATATGTTAATACCATAGACTCTGTATTCTTTGTCTGTGGTCTCTGATAGAACATAAACACATGCTTTATCTCTGTTTCATCTGTTATTCTTATACTTACCTTTACACTATCCCCTATTTTGACCTGCTTTTTATCTACTTTTAACGATTGAACATTTATTTCTGGTGCGCCTATATCCGTAGCATATACATATGTTGGAACAATATTAATAATCATTGTTAATTCTATTAAAAGTGTCATAATAATGCTTGCAATTCTCTTAATCAAACAACGCATAAAAAATCCTCCTCAATATTTTAAATAAACCTGTCATATTAAATGTACTCCATCTAACATGACAGGTTAAAAAAATTTAATTAATCTTCTCTATACCAAGAATATCTTTCTGAATAACTTCCATATCAAGTACTGTTATATCCACACCACCTGATAATGAAGCAGCTTCTTTATATGCACCAGACAGCTTGTCACCAATTCCAAGTATTGATTTCTGAATTGCTTCCATGTCAAGTACATCTATTGTTCCGGTTCCATCTATGTCTCCCTTAACGACAACCTTTGCTGTATCAACAACTTTTCCGTTCTGGATAGACTGAATTGTACAACCTGTTCCTACTTTATTAGATACATTCAATGTATTACCTTCACTATCTATAACAGCTATTTCAAGCCCTGGTAATTCATTCTTGATATCTTCAACTGATGAGTTTTCCTTAAGACCTGAGAAAGTCTTCTCTTCTGTACCCTCAATTGTCTCTATCTTTATTGTAGAATCTTCTCTTAAAGCTGAATCATTTAATTGTCCAGACATATCTATAAATTGTATAACCATATTATCAACAAAATAATATGTTTTATCCAATTTATCACATTGTGTCATGTATCCTGTGTATTCCATTACATATTCTCCAGAATATGTATAAATTTTATAAACAGATTTAGACTCATTTTTATCCCGATAGTATAACCTTACATATTTATCTAAAAATACAGACAAACTTATGCTTGAATTATTACCATTGTATATTTCATCTAATCCAATATCGATTTCTTCATCGTTTGCATCAAATAAATGATATCTTCTGCCATTCATAATATTATCTGTATAGTCGCCCCTAATATATGATCCTGTATCTCCTATTTCTTTAATATATGAACTAGGCTTACTAGAAGAATCTGACTTCTTAAATTGACCTTTTGAAAGTATATATTTATCTCCAGAAACAGTATAATAATTTGTATCTGATGATGATTTAGATTTATATAATTCATCTGGCATTTCAATTTCATTCAAATCATCACTATACATATTATACATTTTTATCATCTTCTTATTGCATTCAACAGTTGAACCATCATTTAATGTTATAGTTTTATCAACAACAGATGATAAATAGATATATCCATATGCACTTCCTCTTACATAACCTGTTATTCCATCTTCAAGATAAACAGCATCTTTATAACCACTTGCTTTAGTTACAACAGCACTGTATTTTACATTATTTATAGTTATATAAAAAACAACGCCAAAATCTGCCAGGACATATGCCATATTATTTAATGCAACATTCTCATTTCCTGGAACAGATTTAATTTTATTAATCGCTATTGACTGTAAATCTGATAAAAGATATTGATTTCCACCACCATCAGGGACAAAATATTCGCTATTATCATCGTATGTAAGGATAACTCCTTCTGCACTATTCATGCTTAAGTTAGTATCTTTTATTTCGAAATCTTCATCAAACCATTTGCTTCCATCCTTATTGCAACCATTGACATATTTATTATCAGAATTTTTTAATAAATAAGCACTTTTTCCTTTGCCTGTGTTATTAATTGTAACTAAATCTGCATATTCACCTTCTATTGTTAATTCATCTTCCATATATGGGTCATACACAATTGTTTTTCCATCAGCATTAACAATATATCTAGTTTCCTTAGCGTGAGAACGTCTTATAGTTCCTGGCTTTTCATACATTTTGCCTGTTGTATAATTATAATATCCATATTCATTATCAAATAATAAAACAGCTTTCATGTCCGTATGACTGGTTGACCAAGCTGTTGGTCCAATTCCTACATACTTTTTCCCTTCACTCCATATCTTTCCATCAACATCAATTAATGTTGCATATCCTTCTGCATCAACAAAAAGCATAAAATATGTCTCACATATATTATTTATCGTTCTTATAAATGCATGTTTATATGTACAGTCTTTTTTTGTAAAAATTACATTTCCTTTTTCATCTACAAGTGTATAGTCAAATATTTTATTATCTTTATTTTCCTTAAGACCATATAAATATTTTCCTTCTTGTGTCTCATATAAATCTATATTATCATACCATTCTTTATTATTTAATGTTATCTGGTTACCCGCATTGTCTATTGTTCCTAATTTTGAATCCTTCTCAACAATAGTATACTTATATGACATTTGTGAAACTGTTCCATAAATTGCATCATATTTTTTATTTCCATCTGAATCTTTATTTTCTAAAACATGATTCTTACCATTTTTATCATAATATGCTAAAACAGAATCCGAAGATAATGATACCTTTTTATCAAGATTACATCTTGATGAATATGTAGAATCTGATACATTTGATACTAAAATAACACCATCATCATATGTTATTCCATTATTATATTGTCCATTATCCACTTGTTGAACATACTTTTCATTCAAATATGTTCCTGCTTCATCAGCATAACTCTTTACCACATTCCCATTGCCTGTTATAAACATTCCAGTTGTCATAACAAGCGCCATGGCTGCTGACACAGCCTTTTTCACTGTTCTTTTCATTCTTTTTCCTCCATATAATTAATTATTTTTCAGCCCATAAACTGACGATACACATATCCCCAGTATTATCCAGAACATCGGATTAACTGTTACCATACTGTCGTTTACAAGACCGTATATCATAAATCCCACACCAGCCACAAAGCCTGCCCCGGCGACTGATGCAAGATTATGCTTCTTGTTATCAGCGTAACCTGACTCTATACATTTATAATTCACTATATAATTCCATATAACCATTGTGAATATTACAAGCATTGCTACTAATGCAACACATCCTTCTTCCATAGCTGTCTGCAGATACATGCTATGTGGCTTGTCAATTACGAATTTCGTACTGCCATGTGTGTTAAGCAGTCCTACATAATCATTCTGTTTGAAATAATATGCAAATGTTCCTGCTCCATGACCAATTAATATTGTTTTGCCAAGCATAGGCAGAGTGTTTGCCCATGCATATCCACGCCCTGTAAACAGCGGATATAACCATCTGCCACAACGATTATCTCTTGAAACATCCGTAACCTTAGAGCCATTCTGGCCAACTCCGTAAAATGTGTTATCTGAAACATAAAATTCAATCGTATCATCGTATCCAAGATCAATTACAAGCTGGTTATATGAATTCATGGTTATCGTCACCATTGAATATCCTTCATTGTCAAAATAAATCACATCATCTGAATTACTGACTTCCAGCAGATTCCCCTGACCATCCGTAAACTGTAATGTCCCATTATCGACTTCTATACACAATTCCTTACACGGTCCAATAATCCTCAATCTGTTATCTTCAAGTCTGATATCATCAAGCTGAAATTTATCTGCACTACTGTTTACTTCATCAATTGTTTCATTAACTGCTATATTCTTTCCTGTCTCAAGAAGTTTTCCACCAGATACAACATTTGCAATAACAATTACTGACACCATGACAAGTACATACACGGAAAATCTCTTCCACATACGTTTCAGATTTCTAATATGAATAATTACTGTAAGAATAATCTCAATTATTAATACATAAAATGAAGCTGTTGCTTTTGACTTAAGTACACAAAACATCATTCCTGCTGACAGCATGCCATATATAATCTGCCATATTCTTCTGTTCTCAGTCAGAAAACAATTCCACATAAAAGGAAATAGCAAAATACAGAATCCGCCATAATAATCAGGATTGTAAAAAGTAAGCGAAACCATATCAGAAAATGCTGATACTTTAAGGTCTGACACAACTCCCTTATACGCTGACGGGGTTATCATATTTCTTATCCAGTCAATCTCAAGCAAAGGCTTGTAAAACGCTTCAACACATGTAAGTACAATTATCACCATCGCAAGTCCCATCATGATATTCTTTAACAATCTGCTGACATTCTCGTAGCAAAAATAATTCATTCCTCCAAGAAATAACAACATATATGATACAATTACATACACGCTTTCATATTCTGATGGACTTCCTGTTCTTACCGTGGCATGATATCGCGAAAAAACTGCTGACAACACGGTCATGATTATAAATATTCCCACAGCAATTACCATTATTCTGTTACTTTTACTTCTTACAGGCGTTTCTTTTATTATGTTGTCTGGAAATATGTTTTCACCTATGATGAAACACGCAATCAATATTCCAAGAATAATAACAACAAATGCTTTGTAATACAGAAAATAATCAACAGACAGACCATCTGAATTCTGAAAATATTCTGATGCCGTTGAATCCAGCTTTACTACCTTCATGTATGTAATCCATGGAATAACTGCCATACATATCATTATCATTAATGCAGCCACTCTTTTATAACGTGGTTCATTGTTTACTGGCTTTACTGCGTGCTTAACTTTATTCATCCTTATGTTTTTTCTTTCTTGTCATTATCAATGCATATGCAATACATATAACTATCACCGTAATACCAATTATTGCAATTAATAATACATTTCCTTGTTTCGCTTCATTATTACTCTCATTAGAATCATTGCTTTGTGAAGAATATGTTGCTGCCTCCAGTCCATTATCTTTATTTACAGACACATTATCATCTGACTTATTATCTGAAGTGACATTATTATCATTCACATCGGGTTTAGTCTGATTTTTTACTTCTTCTGTTAATAAATCACCAGATTCGTTGTATACTTTTTCACCTATAGAATCATCATTAACTATAGTTTTAACAGTGTCATTAACCGAATAAGAAATATCCACATTGTATCTTTCTGATATTGCTTTCTGTCCATTCTGAAGCACCGCATTACTGACGTTTAATGCACTTCTTAACTGTTCAGAATTATTAATACCATTCTTAACCTTGAAACTAAGTGAGAATATATCCTCACTGCCCTTTTTCAAAGGATCTGATACATTGATATACTGATATACAACCTTTCCATCGTTAACACTTACATGATCAAAGCCCATGCCGCCATTATCATCAGCTATCTTTTTAATAGAAGACATATCAATATCTAATACATCATAGTCATACGATAATTCGATAATCATCGTAGTTACTGTTCCTGAAAATGTCTCATCATAATTAGTTATTCTTATGTCAACATCAACAACATCTCCTAATGTATATTCTGATTTATCTGTTACAACACTAAGATTAATCTTATTCTCATCAGCATAACTAATCATCGGTGTTATATTAATACTGACAATAATAACAAGTAATAAACCAATCGCAGCTCTTCTTAAATATCTTTGCAATCTATTCATATCCTTAACCCAAAGAAGGGCGTAATTAATATACGCCCTTCCATTCTATGCACTATTACTTTCTATTCTTTCTTACATATGGAACTGTGCAGGCTGCTATTAATACTGCTAATAACGCAATCATAATATATACATACATATTAACTGCATCACCTGTCTTAACTCCGCTAGTGCTTTCTGAATCTGATGAAGGTGTTGTTGTGTTACCTGTTTCATCCTTAGAATCTTCTGTAGCTTTATTTTCTTCTTCAAGAATCTTATTTACTGATTCCTCAAGTTTTGTTAAGCCCTTAATATCGCATTCTTCCTTCTCAGCATCTGACATTGCTTCATAATCTGCTCTAAGTTTCTTAACAGTTTCAATATCCTCTTTAGTGATATTTTTATTAAGTAAATCTGTTACTGATTTATTGAATGCATCAACAGCATCTCTTGCCTTAATTTCTACTGTAAATGTTGCTGTTTTGCCTTTATATGTCACTGTAACAGTCTTAGTTCCTGCCTTAGCTGTATCTACATCTGAAAGCTTTACTGCCCCTGTTATATCTTCTGTTGTTCCATTATTGTATACAGCCTGAACACTAAGTCCTGTTAAATCGAACTTCTGTCCTTCAAGATATGTTCCTTTAGATGGAGCATTAACCACTTTAATCTCTGTTAATGTCTTGGCAACTACTGTAAATGCAAATTTCTCAGTAATATCTCCAATCTTAACTGCAGCCTCAGAATTTCCTACCTTGTCTGTATTGTAAGCAACCATATCCTCAGTTACCTTAACAGTTTCTTTAGTACCATTATCATATGTCACTTCTGCATTAATTCCAGTTAAATCAAGCTTCATTCCTTCAACAACTGACTTATTATCTGTTCCTGAAAGCTTCACAGAAACTGCCTTCTTGGCAACTACATTTATTGTAAATTCCTTTGTTAAGCCTTCTACTGAAACCCTGACTGTTGCCTGTCCTGTTTTATTTGTTGAATAAGTAAGCATATCTTCTGTAATATCAACTGTCTTAGATGAACCATCATCATATCTGATTACAGCTGTCATTCCAGTAACATCAAGTTTCATTCCTTCAGTTACACTCTTTCCTGTAACTCCATTAAGTTCTAATGACTGTGCTGTCTTATCAACAACGTATACCTTAAATGTTGCTGTCTTTCCCTGATATGTAACTGTTACTGTCTTTTCTCCAAGAGTAGATGTATCTACTGATGAACACATATCTGATGTAACATCAATAACTTCAGTTGTTCCGTTATTATATGATGCTGTAATCTTGGCACCACTGAAATCTACAGTCTTATTAAGGAAAAATCTTGTCTTGTCCGGCTGTGTTGTAACTTCAATTTTCTCAAGAGTCTTAGCAACTACATCAAATGTAAATGTCTTAGTAAGACCTGCCACTTTAACTGTTGCTGTACTCTGTCCTACTTTAGAATTATCGTATGATACCATATCATCTGTAAGTGCAACATTCTCAACACTACCATCATCATATGTGATATCTGCTGACATTCCTGCAACATCAAGCTTTGTTCTTTCAATAATACTCTTTCCATCTACTCCGTTAAGAGTCATTGAAACAGCCTTCTTATCAGCAACTACAACTTCAAATGTTGTTGTCTTTCCCTGATATGTAACTGTTACTGTCTTAGTTCCGGCTGTGCTTAAATCAACTTTACTGCACATGTCACTTGTCATATCAATCTCTTCAGATGTTCCGTTAGAGTACACAAGCTTAACCTTACCACCAGTAACATCTATGTCATTGCTGCCTGTGAAATAATTAATCTTATCAGGATTCTTAGATACTTCAATTGAAGAAAGTTCCTTTGCTATAACATTAACAGTTGTTGGCATAGTTGTATAAGTAAACTTTGCTGGTGTATTAAACTGCTTAAATATAGATGAATCACTTAAATCAAATGAAACACTCTTATTATCGCTAATATCTGACTTTACTCTTAACTTAAACTTATATACTACTGAAGTTGAATTCTCACCATTCTTATCTGTATCAAGATAATAAATGTTAGGTCTGTTTTTCTTATTAATGTTATATGACATAACAGCCTTTGCCATATCTACAGCAGAATCAAAATTAAATCCATCATCAATCAATGTAGTTGAATCTTCGTCAAATCCAACAAACTCAAAAACGCTTGTATCAACTGGAACAAAAACCTGCCACATAGATATAAATGGATTATCTGAGTTGTTAGTTGTTGGCGTAAACTTCTCAATATTAACGGTAACTGTTACCTCATCCCCTGGTCTGACATCTGTCTTATCAGTTGTTACAGATAATGTTATATCCTTATCATTCTCATCCGCATTTGCATTAACAGATGAAAGTCGGATACCACTATACATAGTAACAGCTAACACTAATGCCATGACTGCTGCTAAAATTCTTTTTTTCATGTATTTTCCTCCTGCACATTTGTTTTGCACCTATATAGGTGCAATAAAATCATACCACTACATTTTTAAAAAATCAATATACATCTAAGAAACAAAGTTACAATAAATTAATTCAAATACACATCATGCTATGCATTTGTTTGACTGTATACGATTAAAAATAAATATTATATATCTATGCTTTTTAGCACCTATTTAAGTGCATTATCTCTTCTATATTTCTTCATAATAAAATATAAATATCAAAAGGAAGGTCTTATATGAATATAGAATATGAAAAGCAAATGGGTAATAACATTAGACGATTACGCATGTACTATGAACTTACTCAGGAACAGTTATCTGCTAAATTACAGATAAAAGGGATAGATATTACACGAAGTGCTTTAGCTAAAATCGAAGTTGGTCAAAGACATATATATCCAGACGAAATTAAAGGTATAAAAGATATTCTTGATATAAGTTATGATCAAATATTTCCAGATAATTTTAACCAATAACAAATCCTTTTAAGAATTCAAGAAGGAGCATGTCACCTGTTATCTTGGGCAACATGCTCCTTCTTATCTATGTTATGTTATTATTTTAAATAATTCATATAAGCTTATTCCTCAATCTGATAATATCTGTAAATGTAACTTTTACTCCTCTTTCACTTAATAATCCCCTAATAAAAAACAAACCTCTTCACTTAATATTAAGCGAAGAGGTAATTTTCAAGCCAATCATTTATCAGTCGCCAATGGTGAGCGAGCATTATTTTCAAACCATTCATTTATCAGCCGCCAGTGGTAGGCGAACATTATTTACATATTAATAATATGAATTAAATATTACTTTGTCAATACTTTTTATAAATATTACACAATCTCCAGCACATGCTCAGTAACATTCTTATCCTTATCAACGCCAAATGCCTTAAACACCGGATTATCATTATCCATAAGGGACACAATCATATATACAGCAGTCGAATCATATGCTAGTCTCTTATCCTCATCGGAAGGTCTTGAAGGAGTTTCCGGGTGTGAATGAAAGTTTCCAAGCATAGTTAATCCAAGACTTCTTGCATCCTTGACTGCTGCGAACTGTTCTTTAGGGCTCATAGTAAAATGTACATTATTATGGTCAAGATTAGTAAGAAAATACACTTTCTCAATAGACTTAACATCACCATCAACAAATCCCGCAATAAGCCCACAAGATTCATTAGGAAGCCCCGATAAACAATATTGCACAACTGCATCATAATCAGATTTTTTCATTCGAATAATCATGCTCATCCTCCAATAAAAAATATCACTTTCATACTTATCCAGCGTAAGCCCCGCGCACACGCTGGAAGAGAAAACATATATAAGCAGAATAATGAGATAATCATGTGCAGCGCACTTTGGAGTCACCGGCACTTAGCAAGCCAACGCCTTCGGCGTTGGCGAGCTTAGTACCGCTGTGAACGACAAGTAGCGAAAGCGTGCCTGCACATGATTATCCCATTATTCTGCCTTGATATATCTTTCTCCTACATATGCATATCACATTCAGCCTGTTCATAATCAATAAGCTCATGAATTGTAGGATTATCTCCGCATATAGCACAATGATTGTCCTTTGGAAGCTTAATTGTATGGAATTCCATCTTTAAAGCATCATATGTAAGAAGTCTTCCTGTAAGAAGGTCTCCCTTGCCAATGATGTACTTGATAGCTTCCATTGCCTGAAGGCTTCCGATAACACCACCCATTGCTCCGATAACGCCTGCCTGCTTACATGTAGGAACTGCGTCCTTTGGTGGTGGGTTCTTGAATACACATCTGTAGCATGGTCCTTCTCCTGGTACATAAGTCATAAGCTGACCCTTGAATCTTATGATACCTGCATGAGAGAAAGGCTTTCCAGCCATAACACACGCATCATTAATAAGGAATTTTGCAGGGAAATTATCTGTTCCATCAATGATGAAATCATAATCCTTGATAAGCTCCATAACATTCTCAGATGTAACGAATTCTCTGTAAGTCTTAACTGTTACATCTGGATTGATTGCTTCCATTGTTTCTTTAGCAGATTTTACCTTAGCCTTACCGATATCTGCTGTTGAATGGATAATCTGTCTCTGAAGATTAGATAAATCAACCTCATCAGCATCAACGATACCGATTGTTCCAACTCCGGCTGCTGCCAGATACATAGCTGCAGGAGCACCAAGTCCGCCTGCACCGATTATAAGCACGCTCGCATTAAGAAGCTTCTTCTGGCCTTTAGCTCCAACTTCCTTTAAGATAATGTGGCGCGAATACCTTTCAAGCTGTTCATTAGTAAACGCCATTAGTATGCTCCTCCTCCCATGAAATATAAGAATTCAACTGCATCGCCTTCATTTAACTTTGTTGTCTCGAAATCATCTCTCTCAACAAAATCATCATTAACAGTAACTGTTACATATTCTGGATTCTCTACGTTCTCCTTAACAATAAGCTCTGCTACTGTAATTCCATCTTCATATTCCTTCTTGTTTCCTGCAACTGTAATCTTCATAACATTCCTCCCTGTTAATTAATTTAATCCTTCAAATAATCCAAGCAGTGCATCCCTTGTTGTCTTTCCTGCAATTCTGCCTGTCTCAGTGCCTTTGTTGAATGCAACAAATGTAGGTGCTGCCAATACTTCATATTTAGAAGCAAGTTCTTCATCAAAGTTGACATTTACCTTGTAAACATTAAGCTTTCCTTCGTAATCATCTTCGATGTCTCCTACAACCCCTGCCATCATCTTGCATGGGATGCATGAATCTGAATAGAAATCCACAAGAACCGGAAGTTCTGACTTAAGAACCAGCTCTTCAAAATTCTCTGCGTTAGCTCTGGCTGCCATAAGCCCTCCTTTCCTTAATCCTCGTCGTCTTCTACCTTTCTTACGATAAGAGTATATGTACCATCCTCATTAGCTGTAAGCTTTAATATCTGATGTCCCTCTTCCTTAATACTTCTTGGAACATTCTGAACAGGCTCACCGTCATTCATTCTGACTGCAAGAATCTGTCCGTCATCTAACTCCTCAAGTGCTACCTTTGCCTTAACAAATGTTGTTGGGCAGACCACATCAGTAATATCTACTGTATCATCAATCTCAAAATCAGCCATTGTATGCCTCCTTAATCTTCTTATAGAATTCTTCTCTTCCAACTCTGTCGAGTGTGAACTTAAATCTTTCACTTGGCTTTGCGTTGTCTGCAAAGAACTGGATTGCCGCATCACAGACACGGAATAACTGTTCTTCATTTCTGATAAGCGGAAGTGGTGATTCACCCTTGCTTATAGAATTACCAAATGTTCCTGCAAATGAAATGATATATGCAGAAGGTGCGTCCCACGCATCTGTTGGACAGGATTTAGCACATCTGCCGCAGTAATTACATTTGTCATAATCAACTGCCACCTTGCCGTCCTGCATTGTGATTGCACCTGTACGACAGGCCTTCTCACATACGCCACAGCCAATACATTTGTCTTCAATCCACTTAACATCAGCAGCACCCTTGATACCAACATCATTCTCCTCTGCCTTAAGACAGTTGTTCTGACATCCTGTAACACCGAATTTGAACTTGTGTGGAAGCTCTCTTCCGAAATATCTTTCGTCTAACTTAACTGCAATGTCATATGAATCTATGTTACCGCTAGGACATATTGTATTGCCCTGGCAGGCTGTGACTGTACGCACTCTCGGACCACATACACCAGGTCTGCAGCCGCCCTCTGCAAGTTCTTCTTTAACAGCATCTATATCTTTAAGTTTAATAAATGGAATCTCAACGCCCTGTCTTGATGTAAGATGGACATGTCCGTCTCCATATTTTTCTGCAACTTCAGCAATCTTGGTAAGATTCTCGGCTGTAAGATATCCTCCTACAACTGCAAGACGAAGTGAAAAGTTATTCTTCTGCTTCTGTCTCATGAATCCGCCCTTCTTAAGTGTTCCATAATCAACTTTCTCTGCCATAATATCCTCATTTCCGTGCCATGCACTATTCATTATCAGTAGACTCTAAGGCTGCTCTGAAATCTTCCTTAAGATCATCTATATCCTCTATTCCTACACTGACTCTTATCAGATCGTCATACACTCCTGAAGCTTCCTTATCCTTGTCGCTTAAATGAAGTGCAATCGTTGAAGCAGGGTGGATAACCAGTGTCTTGGTATCTCCTATGTTAGAAACTATATTAGGAATCTTTAATGCATTAATTATCTTAAATGCTCTCTCCTTGCTTCCAACCCTGAATGTTATTATCGCACCATAGCCTTTAGTAAACTGCTTATCAGCCACTTCATGGTACGGACTGCTCTCAAGTCCCGGATAATTAACTGTAATTCCTTCAAATGTGTCTAAGTATCTTGCAAGTTCATACGCATTAGAACAGTGTCTCTCCATTCTAAGCCCTAATGTCTCAAGTCCCAGATTATTAAGGAATGCATTCTGCGGTGAAAGACATCCACCAGTGTTTCTGAATAATCCGTTACGAAGTTTAATTATATATGCCATTGGACCGAATTTCAAATATGGTTTAAGTCCCGGATACTTTTCTTTATCAAACTTGAACTTTCCATTAAAAGTAAGTATTCCGCTTATCGCATCACTGCTTCCATTAATGTACTTTGATGATGAATTAACTATCACATCAGCGCCAAGCGTTATAGGCTGTATAAGATATGGCGTTGATACCGTATTATCAACTATAAGTGGAATTCCATGTGCATGTGCAACATCCGCTACTGCTTTAATATCTGTTACATCAAGCTTAGGATTACCGATTGTCTCTGCAAATACAACTCTTGTCTTATCTGTTATAAGTTTCTCGAAGCACTCTGGCTTATTATCAGCCACATATTTCACTGTAACGCCAAAGCTTTCTAAGTCCTCAAACAGTTCAACAGTACCTCCGTATAATCCACATGAAGCAACAACCTCATCACCCTGTCTTACAATATTGGCTATAGAATTGAATATTGCCGCCATTCCAGAAGAACACGCCACACTTGAAAATCCTTTCTCCAGCTTGGTAATTCTCTTTTCAAATGCTTCTATAGTCGGATTGTTGATTCTCGTATATGAGAATCCCATTGCCTTATTATCAAATATTCTCTCCAGTTCTTCTGCACTCTCATGCTTAAATGCACTTGACTGATATATAGGAACAAGTGTCGCTCCGTTAGGATAATCGTCAACGCCATCATGTAGCAGTGATGTGTTAAAACCACTCATATATTTCTCATCCTTTCATCTGTTATGCGATGAACATTCAATATTTATTGAACTGTCCATATATTAAACCCTTTTACCTAGTATGTCAATAGGTTATTTAAGAAAAAATATAACTGCCTGAACAATCTCAGGCAGTCATACACTATCATTAACATTTATTATATAATGTAACTGTCTATTCCCACATTAGAATTAACCAAATCTGCTATTGTAATATTACTGAAGTAATCATTAACAAGCTTCTCAAAGCTTTCCCACATCTGTAATGTCTTACATTCTGCCACCTTCGGACATCTGTTAGGCTTCTTCTCAAGACATGCTACCGGTGCAAGTGAACCCTCTGTTACAAGAAGTATGCTAAGCACTGAATAATCCTCCGGATTGCGTGCAAGCTTGTATCCGCCACCCTTTCCTCTTAATGATATGAGAAAATCATTCTTGCTTAATGTTGCAACAATTGCTTCAAGATACTTCTCAGAAATATCCTGCCTTCTGGCAATATCCATAAGTGGAATATATTCTCCTGTATTATGCTCTGCAAGATCAATCATGACCCTGAGCGCATATCTTCCCTTTGTTGAAATCTTCATATATATAACCTCTTTTCTAATAACACATTAATACTGTATGTTAAACATACTTTACCACAATGTTTATATATTTTTCAAGTGTTAAATAAATTTATTTGGCGGGAATGCTTGCCGCAACGCATAATTCTCCCCAGCCTCTGGCTGAATCAGGCCATACATTTCCCACCCGTGTTGCACCATTTATAAGGTATGCTTTCAGCTTTTCCCCATACATATACTGGTCATTGCCCTTCACAATGCCCCATTCCATAAGCATTGCAGCTGCCCCCGTAACCATAGGTGTTGCAAATGATGTCCCCGTGACCATTCTCTCCTTATTTCCTGGAATTCTTATATTAACTCCTGGCGCTGTTATGTCAGGCTTTGCATACAACATAAGGCCGCTTTTTACATTAACTCCCCTGCCTGAAAATGTGGCCGCACTCCCCGGAGCACGCCCATTGGCACCAACACATATTGCCCGCCTCGAAGTCCCCGGTATTGTAAATGTGTACTCAGGCGACGGTCTTAAAAATCCTGTTGCACTGCTTAATGTCGAAACCGGAGGAAGCCACATATTAAAGAATCCATCCAACACATTTGCTGCGGTAAATCTTATATCCCATATTCCAGAAGTAATATATCCGCTTGTTGCAACTATGGCTGCATATATCTCTTCACCCATATAAAACGGTCCCGGTCCATACGCCTTTGACACAACACGCATATTTTTAATATTCTGATTCACAACTTCCGCATTTCTGTCACTTATAACCAGTCTTTCCCCTGTTGGTGCAATAAGTTCAATTCTTGCATTGTCCATTGCCCTTTTCCATATCTGTATACTTATCTGCGGCTCATAATCACCAATTGCAAGCTCTGCATCCAGTACATTTCCACTGACAAGCTGACCTGAATAATGTGTTCTGCCTTCTCCTTCATTGCCAACACCTATACATATACTGCATCTGTATGTTGAACAGCAGTCATCTATAAACATTTCAAATATAGAACTGCCCTCATGATTGCCATAAGTTCCACCATAACTTATATTAACCGCAACCGGCTGACTATATTCAATAGCCTTTCTTATGCAGTAATCTACACCTTTCATAATCTGCGTTGTCCTTATGTATGCGTTTCCCCCTGAATTTCCCAGCTTTACAATTATAATATCTGCGTCAGAAGCAACACCGCTCCTTCCACATGCAATAACTGCAACTTCATTGCCATGTCCTGTTACATCCCCAGCCGGCAGTGTCTTTACAGCTCCATTCCTGTAATCTTCCAGTATACTGTTAATTTCCATATCAGAATATGTAATGCCTGTTGTCTGGTCCCACAACGCCTTAATTCTTGTTTTCCCTGAGTCATCAAGAAATTCACCATTTTCTATATCTATCCCAGAATCAATTACCGCTACAAGTACACCTTTTCCAGTCACGCCTCCATACTGGGTTTCTTCTGCTTTTGCAACATTAACACAGGCTTCTGACTTAGCTGCATACAATTCAAAATATAATGCCTTAGGCTTTTCAATAAATATTATCTCCGGTTCTGTAGCAAGTGCTTCAATACTATCAATCGTTGTTCTTACAATCCAGTAACCACATAGAAGCTGCGTAAACTCTGCATTTGTATAAATGCTTCTAATCCTGTCCATACTTCCAGCCGTCTTGATAATTATCTCCCATGTTCTGTCATAATCATCAAACCCGGCATCCATATCAGGTACCTGCTGCCTTATATCTTCACTCGTATCTGCACTAATCTGCAATAGATTCTCAATTCTCGGATTCACACATAATTCTCCGGTTAAGCTCACATAATATCTATGCTGACAACGGCTATAACATGAAAACGGCTGATGCATACGCACCAGCCGTTAATTAATTCAATATCATGTTTTCTTGATAAATTCTATACGACACTTAGGACACTTAATACTAATTCTGCCCTTTCCCTTAGGAACTCTTATCTTCTGCCCACAGCTTGGACATTTGAAAATTCTATGTGTCTTGCTGTCCTTAATTCTTGCTCTTACTTTGTTAAACTTACTCATGAATTTATAATGAATCTTCATATACTTCTGATTTTCAGCACTTCTTCTTGATATATTTCTTGAAAACATTCTGAAATATATGTACACAATACCAAGGAGTGCTACTGTATATATTACATTACTCCTTAAGAAGAAAGTAAGTATAATCAAAACAAGAACTACATATGATAAACATCTTGAAAGCTGGTCCATGCCATATCTTCCATACATAAATCTTGAAAAACTCTGCTTAAATCGGTTCATAAAAAACATTCCCTTTCTATATATTGAAGTAATTCACATCAACATACATATGGTAACACACAACCTAATAAAAGCAATTAAAAATGTATAAAATAAATATGATTGTTCTATATTTTTTGTAATGTACCAATCAATTCCTCAATAACTATTGGTTTGGTTAAGAATCCATCCATACCGCATTCCAGTGCTTTCTTTCTGTCCTCATCAAATGCATTTGCAGTCATGGCAAAAATAGTGATTCCCGCCAGTGCCGGATTATTCAGTGCACGGATCTGTCTGGTAGCCTCATATCCATTCATTACCGGCATCTGAACATCCATCAGCAACAGATCATAATTACCTGGTTTTGAATTCTTAACTTTCTCCACTGCCTCTGCTCCATTTTCGGCAGTATCAACCATGAATCCATATTCATTAAGTATCTCCACTGTAATTTCACTGTTAAGTTCATTATCTTCCACAAGCAATATACATTTGCCTCTGAAATCTGAACCTGCTGGAAGGATTGTACCCTCTGCCTCTGCCTGCATCTGGCCGATTGCAGTCATCAGGGTATCTCTGATATCTGACATGAACATTGGTTTTGCACAGAAAGCAGTTACCCCGGCTGCTCTGGCTTCCACTTCGATATCTGACCAGTCATAAGCAGTCAGGATAATGATTGGTGTATCATCACCTAGGCTGCGAATCTGGCGGGTGACTTCAATTCCATTCATATCTGGCAGACGCCAGTCGATGATATAAGCGTGGAACGCATCTCCCAGTTCCATAGACTGTCGTGCACGAAGAACAGCTTCCTTACCGGAGAGTGTCCATTCTGAACGCATTCCAACCCTCACAAGCATTTTTGTCAAGCTGTCACAGGTATTGAAGTCATCATCTACAACCAGTGCCTTAAGGCCTTCCAGCTCTGCAATTTTCTCTGTATGGTGCTTCTCAGACTGAATCCGTAATGGCAGACTGACAATAAATTCAGTACCTTTGCCCTGTTCTGTATGAACCTCAATAGTTCCGCCCATCATATCCACAATATTTTTGGTAATGGCCATACCAAGTCCTGTACCCTGAGTCCTGCTGACTGTGGAAGTACGCTCTCTTTCAAAAGGAGAAAATATCTTCTTTACAAATTCCGGACTCATGCCGATTCCGTTATCCTTTACCCTGATTTCGTACCGTCCACTGCCCTTTACAGTCCCTGGGAACTGCTTCAACCGTACAGAAACAGTTCCTCCTGCAGGTGTAAACTTAACTGCATTTGACAAAAGATTTAAAAGCACCTGGTTCAGTCGCGTCTTATCACAATAGACATTTTCATTTGTCACATCCATTGCATCCATATAAAGATCCAGCTGCTTTGCATGAATCTGCCCACTGATGATGTTCTTCAGATCATGAAGTACATCCGACAGGCTGACCTCCGTTTCTTCCAGATGAATTTTTCCACTCTCAATACGACTCATATCCAGTATATCATTAATCAGTGAGAGCAGATGGTTGCTGGAGGAAAGGATTTTGTCCAGATAATCCCGGACTCTTTTCTGATTATCTATATTTCTTACAGCAAGTGTTGTAAAACCGATAATCGCATTCATCGGTGTCCGGATATCATGAGACATATTGGAAAGAAATGTACTCTTTGCTCTGTTTGCTGTCTCCGCTGCACGTACTGCCTCAGAAAGTGCCTGGTTCATTTTCCAGTCAGATGTACGATCCGACATAACCAGGATATATTTCTTTTTCCCATTTACCTCACTTCCCATTGCAATATTATGGAACCAGCGTTTTTCCCCTGTCTTCAGATGAACATATTCAAAATCTCCTTCTCTCTGTTCCTGAACCTGGATTCCTTCCAGATAATTTTTCCCCGGATCTTCAACTTCCTCTGGATGCAGTTTTCCCAGAATACTAATATCTTTACGAATCTGTTCTACCGTAATACCCAGCAGTTTTTCCACATTAGGACTGACGTAATCTGCCTGATATGTTTTTGCATCCAGCATCAGAAAAACATCATCCACATTCATTGAAAGTTTTTGAAACATTTCATCCCGGTACAGGATTTCCGTATCTTTTTTTCTTAAGTTTGTCCTGCTTTTTTGAATAACAAGGCTTATAAAGAATGCGGCAATACAGAACACAACCACACTGACAAGAAGTATCGTACTGCGCTGCAGACTGTTCATACTGGCATTGACAATATCCGCCTGTACAAGTCCTAAGAACATCCAGTCCTGGATATCCGATTTTTCATAAACCAGATAGTAGTTCTTTCCATCCAGATTTAGGAGCATCGCATCGGTACATCCTGTTTTAAACTTCTCCGAAAGCTCATTGATTTCTTTTTCAGACATATCAGAGTGCTCTCGCAGAACGCCAAAGAAATTATACACATTATCCCATGATGCAGAAGAATGATTTACCACAACACGTCCATCCGGATGAACAACAAAACTCTGGGCATTTCCATTAAAAGCAGAGATATCAAGTACATTTACAATATCAGAGTTTTCATAGGCAATTGCAATCGCATCATATTCAAATCCCTGATAAATTCCATGAGCCTTAGGAGTGGCAAAAACAAGCAGCTGTGATTTTCCGGGAACTGCTGCATTTGCAATAACATCATTTCCCTGCCTGATTTCTTCTTCGATATTTTCCTGTAATCCAAGATATCCGGTGTTACCTGTTACAACCTTATAGTTTCCTTCAGCTGACAGAAAATAAAATTCTACAAAGCCTGCATATTCCTGTGCTTTCTTTATATAGTCACGGATTTCGTCCTCACTTGAGGTATTCTGCAGATTCTCACCCCACATATGAAGATAAGTCAGATTCTTATCTGTCAGTTCCCTAAGCATGTTATCAGACTGATGAAAAACTTCCGTCAGATGAGAAACGCTTTCCTCATAAACAGTTTTCGATACAAATCCAAAATATTGGAAAACCAGCAAAACAATGCATGCAAAGAAAGCTATAAAGGCCGCTATACTTAATCGTTTTCTCATGGCAGCTCTCTTTCTGTCTTTATTATGATTCTTAATTTCCATACTTCTCACCTCAGAGTTATGTAGTCCTCAGGCTGTGCAAGAACGGCATTACCATCTGAAACAGATCCTGTCCAGGTTTCTTTCACAGTGGTATCTTCTTCATCAAACACAATATTCTCATCTGCCGGATAAGCTTTCATGTGTTTTGGTATCGCAAGACAGGTTACTGTAAAAGTATCATTGTCCTGAACTTTCTTTCCGTCCTTTGTAATTTTACTCAATGTATAACCATCATCTGTTTCTTTGACTTCTACAGAAATGCCACTGAGCACAGGCAGCGAGCCACGGTTAAATGGGATAAAACCGCCCTCATAGCCTTCTACAAAATTATTAACCGTTTCTTTCAGCTCAGCTCCACTCATCTTGCTGCTATACGCCGACAGGCTATTTGGCATGATCATGTTACCCGCCATTTTTTTCGTATAGCCAGCTTTCAGCACATTTCCCGTAAAGCTGTTTCCAGTTGCAATCAGCACATCCGTCCCATAAATGTTTCGCAGAGTGTTGGCCATAACCGAATATGCCTCATTCCCGCCGCTGCTATGAAAGCGATTGGAATAAGATTTCTGTGAATCCAGCACAATATTCTCAGAAGTAGATTCTTCTTCAAGGAGCTGAGAATTAAATGACTGATAAGCCTGCTCTGCATCATATTCTCCTGAGATCATTTTAGAGACCACATCCTTAGAAGCAGAGAAAAAGTCATTTGACGCAATACGGATATACATATGGTTTTCTTCAATCACAGGTTTCACATCCTTCAGGTATTCCGTAAGCTTAAGATTTACATCCTGACTGTAGCTTAACAGATCCTGTCCATCACTAATAACTCTGTTCTGTGCATCCTCTGAAAGCATTGTGTTAAGCACCTTCATTGCTTTCTTCCGGCGTGTTTCATCCTGTGTCAGGTCACGGTTTAGGGCCACCTGAAAATACGGCGTAGTCATAAGCCACTTTTCACCGTTCTCCTGAAAGAATGGAAGAAATGTTGTGTTAATCCCCTGATTCTGAAACATTTTTACTCCAAAAGAGCTTCCAAAGTACATGGCAAGCTTTCCACTTTGATACATCTCAACTATATCATCATAATTCATATCCAGATCATCCAGACTCAGACCAGTATCCTTTATAAACTGCTCCATGCGTTCAAAAACCTCTGGCCAAATAGTACTGTCCAGACCTTCTCTCTTTGTATTATCCGGATCACTATAGGTAGTACGCCACTTG
>ENA-OURQ01000741-OURQ01000741.1-human-gut-metagenome-genome-assembly--contig:-NODE-741-length-30960-cov-4.118072_pt1 | contig 30960 bp, 26 predicted proteins | sample MGYA00242105_ERZ508999 | MGnify/ENA primary metagenome ERZ508999 (study PRJEB26280, sample SAMEA2338771) | human gut metagenome | biome: human gut; feature: human-associated habitat; material: faeces...
CCCGTCTGTCCAAGCTGCAGATCAACTACGAGCGTGTTGACATGTCCCGCATCAAGAACAACGACGAGGCGCTGAACGAGCGTTACCGCAACGCAATGGTCGCTTACATCACCGGTCCGCTGATCTTCGCCAACATCGACACCATCGAGCAGCTGACCGAGCGTGTCGGCACCTGTGATACGCTGCTGCTGTCCATGCGCGGCGTGCCGTATATTGATATTTCGGCGGCACAGGCGCTGATGGATATTCTTCGTTCGCTGCACGAAAACGGCGTGGATATCGTACTGTGCGGCCTGCCGAGCAGTGCCATGAATATGATGCACCGCTCCGGTATTTATGATATGGTCGGTGAACAGGGCTTCTACTGGAGCGTAGAGCGTGCTCTGCTGGACCTTCGTCCGTATACCGGTAAAAAGTAACAATGCACAAGGCGTATGTTTGAGACATACGCCTTTTCTCTTGTGGATATTATACAAATTCTTTTCATGGTTTTAATGCAATATAACGAAATTGCGTATTGCGTTTTTTCTGAAATGCGCTATAATAATATCGTAATCAGAAAGAACAGAAAAATGTTAGCAGCACCGTCAGAAGACGGATTAAAGGAGGCTCATTATCATGACTAAGAAGAATTACATCCGCACGCTCGGTATGATCGCTGAATCCATGTTTATGCAGAACCCCGGCTACTCCTGGAGAGGCAGCACGGCTTGCCGCGATTTCTCCAAGACCCGCAAGTAAGATAAACAATAGAAAGACCGCTGTATGATTGTACAGCGGTCTTTTTTCCGGTTTGGGCAGTGAAAACACCATGGATTCCCCGTCCGGACACTTGACAAAAGTCCGTCAGACCTTTACAATAATACTGTTGTCTGCAGGGTTAGTTCATCGGTAGAACGGTCGCTTCCCAAGCCACAGAGGCGGGTTCGATTCCCGTACCCTGCTCCAAAAAACACAGCCATCCATTTGGATGGCTGTGTTTTTTCATATAACGAGTGCCGCATAAAACGCACGGTTTCTCCCAAAGAGCAAGAGAAACTCCTCGGAGAGACCCGTGTCACGCCGCTCGTTGATGCGGAAGCTGTCCTCGGCTCTATGTACTTAGCCTTTGCGGATATCCTTAATGAGCTTTTCCTTCTCCTTGGCTTCCTTCTTTTCTTCCTTGAGGCGCTTTTTCTCCGACTCATACTCCTTACTCGGACACTTGCCGCAGTAATGAACCTCATATCGCTCGATACAGTCCTTGATCACCTTGACTGCCACCGAACGCGTCAGCGCGTCCGATGTTGCGGTGTACTTGTGCTCCAGACTCTTGTAAATCTCGAAGAAATGCGCGATCTCGTTGCCGTGATGCGGCGGCAGCTGGTCGATATCATGATAATAGTTCCAGTTCGGATCCTCGAACGGAATGGCGATGATCTTATCGTCGATCTCATCATCATCAATCATGCGGATCACGCCGATCGGATAGCAGTCCACCTCGACCATCGGGTCAAGCGTTTCACTGCACAGCACGAGCACATCCAGCGGATCGCCGTCACCCGCATAAGTGCGCGGAATAAAGCCGTAATTTGCCGGATAATGCGTTGAAGTATACAGAATACGATCCAGCCGCAGCAGACCAGTCTGCTTGTCCAGCTCATACTTTTTCTTGCTGCCTGCCGGAATTTCAATGACTGCCGTAAAGCTCTCCGGCGTTACGCGACTCGGATCAATGTCATGCCAGATGTTGATCATATCTGATTTTCTCCCTCTTTCTTCTTATTTTATATCCAGTATAACAGAGCTTTTCATTTCCCGCAAGACCTGCGGACGAAAGAAACTTTTTATACATTTTACATGAAACACATTGTTCCTTTACAAAAGCGCAGTATAATAGTAACTATAAAATGACGGCGTATGCCAGCACGAAGGGGGATATGATATGTTATCTTTAGTAGTTAATGTATAGAATGTGAAATAATAGATACACCCTAATAAACCTTAGCAAATATACGGATTTGTTGGGGTGTGTTACTGTAAAGTAAGTGTATCTTAAAAATTAAATATTAAAAGATTATTAAACAGTAGTATAACTATTGGATATATGTTCTTATAGTGGTAAAATGTATAGTAAATAAAGGATATTTTACATATTAGACATATAAGAAGTGTATTGGAGGCATCAGATACATGGAATTACACGTTACAAAACGTAAAGGAAGGAAGATAGTTGTTCTACTGGATAATAACATGAGAATTGTAAAGCCAGTTTATGACTATCTGAAATACCAAGACCAAAGAGATAGAGCAATCAATACTCTCATAGCATACGGAAATGATTTGAAAACCTTTTGGGAGTTCTTATCAGATTACGGTTATGCTTGTGATGAAGTAAGTCCAAAGATGATAGGCGAATACAAAGAATACCTTATGTCAGAGGATGATAACATCATCGCTATTAACAAAGAAGGTGCAAGAACAGCAAAGACAATCAATCGTATGCTTAGTACCTTGCATGGTTTTTATCAGTATCAAGCAGATATGCAGGAAATTGACAATCCTTTGTTGATGCATGAGGTAAACAGACCATTCAATGCTTTTAAGGGTATCTTGGAACACGCAAGAAGTGATAACAAAACCAAACAGTCTATTTTCAAGGTTAAGGAAAGTGATTACAAAATCAACCTTGTATCAGATGATGAAATGGAATTGTTTCTAAACTGTTTAGACAAGCGTAGAGACATTCTTTTATACAAGATGCTTTATCTTACGGGCGCAAGAATACAAGAGGTTTTAGACCTTGAAATAGAGTCTGTACCAGTACCGGATATGTCACAGGCAGTCGGCTGTTTTCAGCAGATTAAGTCAAAAGGTAAAACAAGGGATTTGTATGTGCCTATGTCACTTATACAGGAGCTTGATGATTTCATTTTTGAAGAAAGAAATCTTATTGATACAGACCATAGTTACATCTTTGTATCAGAGCAGGCAAGACAGCTTGGAAAACAGCTTACCTATAGTGCTGCTTATGATAAGTTAAAAAAGGTACAGAAAGAAGTTGGTATTGACTTTAATTTCCATGATTTAAGACATACCTTCTGTTCCAACCTTGTACAGTCTGGAATGGATGTAAGTGTTGTAAGAATGATTATGGGACATGAGCATCTTTCTACTACTCAGAAATATACACATCTTTCTGAACCATACATTGAGGACAGTCTTTCAAGATATTGGAATCAGAGTACACTTATTGGAGGTAACTCTGATGGCAAGTAAAAGACCGGATGGTGATGTATGGAATATCGTTGATAATGATGAAATGTCACAGTACTATGGAAGAAACTTCAAGTTTGATTTTTCGTATATTTCAAGTGTCGAGATAAAAGAACTGTTTAAGGACTATGTATGGCAGAACCACAGAGTCCACAATAAGACATTGAATAGTCTTTACCACGAGGTGAATTCATACTTCTATCAATTCATTCAGTTTGCAGACACAAGAAACATCACATCATTAAAAGGATTATCCAATGTAGATATTGAGAACTATATTTCATATTTACATACGACAATCTCTGAAAAGACTGGAAAACCATTTGGAATATCAATGCAAAAGGCTTCTTTGTTTGCTTTGAAATCCGTTATCCGTTGGTGTCAGTTACATAGACCTGATGATGTGCCTGTAACCGAGATTTTTACAGGAAATGAGTACACAGGAGTCAATCGTAAGTTAAAGATAGACTTCATTCCAGATGATGTTGTTACACAGATAAATGAAGCTCTTAAAACAGAAGAAAATCCATATCTAAAGTATGGAATTATCATTCTTCAATTCACAGGGATGCGTATTGGAGACCTTTTAAAACTTCGTATTGACTGCATTAAGCCACATTTGATTAGTGGATATACAATTGAGTGGGTGCAGCACAAAGGACGTAAGAATAAGGCTCCTATGCCTGTCAGAAGTGAATGTGTTGCTGCTATCGAAAAGCTGATAGAGATTACCAAAGATTTGAGAGATGAAGCTGATGAAAAAGATAAAGATGTTTTAATGATATGGAGAGTTCCTGTTGGAACAGGAGCTGGAAAAGTAATGAACCTCAATTCAATTCGTTTTAATAAATGGTTTAAAAAGTTCATCAAGGACAATGACATCAAAGATGCCAATGGCGATCACTACAATCTTACAAGCCACCAGTTCAGACGCACTCTTGGAACAGACATGCTTTCTGAAGGAATTAACATTAATGTAATTCAGCAGGTGTTAGGACATTCAGATGCATCCGTTACAAAGCGTTTCTATGCAGATGTAAAGGATAAGGAACGAGCAGAGGTATTCAAGAGTGTTGGCGTAATTGGAAACATCAATCAGATACAAAGTAGTGAATTTGACAATGTATCAGAGTTTGAATGGTTCAAGGCAAACAAGGACAAATGCGTTGCAGGATTATGTGATGGCTATTGTACCAAGCCTGTTACCGAAGGAAATATCTGTCCTAGACTACTTAAAAGGCAAAAATGTTATACCTGTAGCAGATATATCACTACACCAGAATACCTAGATGCTCATAAACGGCACTTAGCAAATCTTGAAAAACAACTTGAAGAAGGTGTTATCTACGGAGAGCATTACGCAGAACACTTTATACCCACCATTGAGGTATTAAAGGTCATCATTGAAAGATTGGAGGGATTGCAGAATGGCAACTAACTTGGTATTACAGTTACAGGTCATTGAGCCTGATACAGATTTAAACAGCATAATGATAGGCAATTCCAACTACAATGATGATATGTGGGATTTAAGACCTTTTATTACTGCTAAATCAACAAAGGAATCACGGAAATATATCAGATTTGAATACATCACAGATGCAGATATACAGGAAACTGTAAAACAGTATGCCTACTATAAACTTGGCAAAACAAAACCACAAACGGTACAAAACTATATCAACGGCAGTCTTCCAATGTTTATCGAATACTGCTCCTTAAATGGTATTCACAGCTTCGCAGATGTAACTTTAGAGGATTACTTAAACTTCAACCTGTGGATGAAAAATGACAAGAAGGTGGCAGTTAGTACAGGAAATAGTTCTTGCCATGTAGTAGAAGAAATCATCCGTATCGGTCAGATAAAAGGTTGGGGTGTACCTACATTTCATCTTCCAAAGACAGATACAGCTAATCAGCTTTGGAATACCAAGAAGTCGAGGAAAGCAAACAAGACAAAACCTATACCAGAGGATGTGTTCGATAAGATTTTGTACCATGCAGTACACGATGAAAACGATGTACTTACAAAGTCAGGTATTATTATTCAGAGTCAGACAGGACTTCGTATCAATGAGGTTTTATCTATACAGGAAGGCTGTGTTAAGCGAACTTCCGATGGTTATGATTACATGGAAGTAACTCTTGGTAAGACTGAAAAGGGTGAGCCTATCATTCATAAGGTATTTATTAATGAACTTGTAAAAAACACCATTAAAGAGCTTTCGGACTTTACTGAACCACTTCGTAAAGAAAGTGGATTAAAGGAACTGTTTCTTGTTAAAAATCATGGTATTCGAGTGTTGAAGGTTACGAAATGGAATGAGAACAGGCTTACTCATTTCATAGAACGATGGGACATTCGAGATAATAAAGGTGAGCTATATCCTCTTACATCACATCAGTTTAGAGCAACCTTTGTAAGAGAACTTATCAAAAGAAAAGTGCCTATCGCAATGATTATGAAACAGTATTCACATGTTTCTATTGAAATGACAGCACACTATCTTACCTTGCAGGAAGAAGAAGTTAAGGAAATCTATTCCGATATGATTTTACGCCCAGAGTCAAAGATTGCAGGGCTTAGAGCAAAAGAAATCAAAGGTAAATTAGATAACTTATTTCATGGTAAAACTGAGGATGAGATTGATGATGTAATCACAGATTTGGCTAAAACAATGAGTTTTAATCCACTTCCTACAGGAGTTTGCCTGTATGATTTTAGACGTGGTAACTGTACAGATGGTGATGGCTGTTTCTTCTATAACTGCCCTAACTACATCACAGAGGTTCAGTTCTATCCAATCCTAAAGGATGAACTGGATTTACTTGAAAAGGAAATGGCAAGATTAAAGGAACTTGGTCAAGAGCCAGCTTATCAAGTGCAGGCTGTTAAGTACAAGTATCTGAAACCATTAGTAGAAAGTCTGGAGGTGCAGTTAAATGGCAAAGAAAGTGTCGGATAGCCAGATTGCAGGTATCAAGGCTCATGCAGAGGCTAAGAATAAAGCAACCATTGATAAAGTCAATAAGGCAATAGATAAACTCAAAAGAAAAAGGAAGCCTATAAACTTTGAAACAGTCTGTAAAGAGGCAGGAGTATCAAGAGCAACACTTTATAACAATCCACAACTTAAAGAGCGTATTTTAAGCCTTAGAGCAATCTCAAAGGCAAGCCCGTTAGATGATGTGGTTGCTGTTAAAAAGGATAAGTTGCAGCTTAAAGACGATAAGATTTCGGCTCTCCGGGAACAAATCAAAAAGTTAGAGGATGATAAAAAGAAACTTATTGAACAGTTAGTCGATTATGAAGAACTCAAAGCAGAAAATGAACGACTAAAGAAACAGTTAGTAAAACAGGCATAGAGGTACATTTATGAATGATGAACATAAAGAAAAGATTTATTACATTCAGCAACAGGCAGATGAGTTGAGTGCATAAATATGGCTCTTCAGGGGTGAGTGTGGGTAAAAATCGCCCCTGAAGCCAAGTTTTATGTGGATTTAGCCACTGTTGCTTTTCGATTCGGTAGTGGTATCCGCAGATTTGAGCATACCAAGTAGACCATGTCGAGCATGTTTGTTATATTTCTGAATCCATAAGCCTTACGGATGATCAGCTTTATCTTGTTATTGGTAGCTTCAATTCTGGCATTGCTCATGCTCAATCGAATGGTGTTCATGATGTGCTCTTTGTGCCTTCTAATCTTTCTGCATAAATCACATATTGCCGGGATTCGACTATGGCTTGCTTGCCACAGCCAGTGTTTCAACTCAGCTTCAGCCTCGTCCACATTCTTGATTTTCAGAAGAAGACGAAGCTTCTCTTTGAGAAGATACGCACGGTATAATTGCTTGTTCTCAGCAGCAATCAACTCAACTTTGAGAGCCTGATTCTTTGTGAGATTCTCCGGTGCTTTATCGAGAGCATAACTGGAGTTTTTAATCTCTTCGGCCTTCTTTCTTGCCGCTGACAGCCTGGCTGCTTCTTTACGAACTTCGTTAAGAGCATCCATGGCCCACTGAACCACGTGAAACGGATCAACGCAGCGCTCGCAATCAGGAGTATATTCGTTGACGCATTCTGTGATCCATCTGGCGCCATCGCCTGTCACCACTTTGATGCCGGAAAGCTGCTCTGGTGTTAAAGTCTCGTAGAACTGCTTTAAAACGCCCTTGCCATGGCCCTGTGCAGCCCAAACAACAGTGTTGGTGTCATGGTTAACAATGACAGTGATGTATTTGTGGCCCTTTTTGTAGCTGGTTTCATCAATGCCGATATTTACCAGGCCATCAAGGCGTCGTCTGCGGTCTGGCTCGATATCATTAGTAGCTCTGTGAATACAGTTGCCAACTGTTTCCCAGTCGATGCGCATGTACTCAGAAACAACGCTGCGAGGAAGATACATGGCAAGCCAGGCTGTTGTCAAATCAAAACTGCGTGTAAATCCACTGTTCGGATATGCCCATGGTACATCTGCTACCAGCACACCATGATCCGGACAATTGATTCTGCGAGTGTGGTATTCAATCTCCACCAATGTGGAACCCCCAGTCAAGTGCACGCCAAATACGTGGCTTTTTGAATGGCTGATCATATCCTTGGCAAGCTTTGTGACAGATGGGACAGATGTTCAGGCGATTTATTCTTGGTCTGGCTTTGATACGCAGATGCTGTACCCCGTTGGCATCATGATAGAAATCATGGCCTGTGATAATTGCGTGCTTGACATTGAGTAAATTTTTGCATAAAGTATTAGCTGAAGCCATCTGTGGTTACTCCTTTGGGATTTGGTTTGGTCGCTAATACCTTACAGGAACACAGGTGGCTTTTCAATATTTAATTTTAGGTAGAGGCAGAGCATTTACCCATTATCATGCCCGAAGCCTCATAAATATCAAAACTTATGAGGAAGGATGCTGACCTTTCTGAAAAGCATCTAAATGATTTGATTAAGTTAGGTGTTTCCATTTCGATGACCTGTCAAGAGTTGTTGGATGAAGAATAACTAAAAGGAAGGAGAACGTAGTGGACAGTATTTCGTGTAAAGAATGTAAAAAATGCTTATTTATCAATACTTTACAACTTATAATACAGTCCTCTACTAAAGATAAGATATGTCTATTTATAACAAGGAACGAGAGCTATCGAACTGCGAAGTTAACGCTTCCGCAGTCGTTGTAAATGCAGGCGCTGAGAGTTTGAAGGAAGCCCTGCGAGACGTGATCCCTCAGGAACTGTACGAACTCCATGCCAAGGGTCGGCTCCATATCCCCGATCTTGAGTTCTACACGACCGCATACAACTGCATCGGCATCGAGGTAGCAGATTACGCAAAGGATGCATGCGATATACATACAGCACTAAACCGTCTGTTTCGTGGCATTACAGAGCTGACCAATCAGCAATCTGGCGGTATCGGTGTCATGAACTTCGATGAAGGCCTGGCTCGTTATCTGCAAGACGAAAAGGAATGCGTGCTGGTTCAGCACATGACGGATTTTCTCGAAAATCTTAATCTGCCACTGCGTAAGGGCTGCGAAAAGGCTTATGTCACTCTGAATTTCGGAACTGGCGTTTCGGCTGACAGTCAGCGTATCACTTCTGCTTTGCTCAAGGCATACGAAAGCGGCAGCTACATCTTCCCGAACCTCGTATTTTGTGTAAAGGAAGGTATCAATCGTCGCGCTACTGATCCGGCTCATAATATGCTGAGAGAAGCTACAAAGGTAACGGCACATCGAATGAACCCGACCTACTTGAATTTGGACTCAACGTTCAATAGGACCATGCCACCTGAGAAATTTGGCATTATGGGATGCCGCAGCCGTATCGCCGAGAACCGTTTCTCCGAAAAGGGCGCCCTCCATAGAGGCAACATTGCAGCGATTTCTATCAACCTCGTACAGCTGGCGCTTGAAAGCGGCAACAGCATGGAGTGCTTCCTTCGACTCATCGATATAGAGATGGAGAACGCAAAGGAGATTTTGCTTGACCGCTACGAGAAACTCCTGAAAGGCAGCGGCCTGAAATATGTGCAGGAACATGCATTGTATCAGGGATCAGAGCAGTCTCACGCAGCCGACATGCTGAAAAACGGCACTCTTTCCATCGGTTTTATTGGTCTGTGGGAAAGCTTTTGCGTGCTGCATGACGATAGTTCTCTGCTGTGTACTGAGGAGCACAAGATGCTCAACGTGCCGTTCAAGGTATTGCAGCAGTACGCACAGGAAGGACTGCAAGTCGTACGACATATGCGAGAGATTGTTGACCTGTTTGCCGAGGCAACCAACATGAATTTCTCGTTGCTGGCCTCCTCTGGAGAGGGTATCTCGGGTGTGTTGCCGAAGAAAACGAGTCGAATTTATCCGACAGGAACGATTCTGCAGAATCTGACCTACTACACAAACTCGTTCCATCTTCCCGTGTATGTAAACATATCCGCATTTGAGAAAATTGAGCTCGAAGCTCCGTTCCACGAGCTGTGCAATGGTGGCCATATCTCCTATGTAGAACTGGCTGAAGCCCCCATGGCCAACGGAGAAGCGATAGAGGATCTTGTGGAATATGCTTGCGAGAATAACATCGGTTATTTTGGTATCAACTACCCGCTCGATGAGTGCCCCTGTGGATACAGCGGAACCTTTACTATATGTCCGAAATGCGGTCGTGGCGGTAAGGATATTAAACGCCTACGCCGAGTTTCCGGATACCTGTCGGAGGAGAACAATATGTCTTTTGGCAAGCGTGAGGAACTGAAGCATCGTCGGCCAAATTGTGGACAAGTAGATTGCGAAGGAGAGTAATCAAAATGTTCATTGCAATAGAAGGTGTAGATGGTGTTGGAAAGACTACGGTAGCCAGACTTCTTGCCGGACAGCTCCAGTGTGAGTTTGTCGAAAAGCCGTTCCATCTATTGCTGGATACGCTGCCAGTGGAAGATGCGTACGGCGTAATTACCAGGCAGGTTAATTCCTGCCCGGTCCATGTACGAGCATGGTTCTACGGAACCGGTTTAATGTGCTTGAGCGAACAGTATGCTGGACAAAACCTCATCACGGACCGATATTTGCTATCCAATTATGCGTGGAACAGCGCAGAGGGGAATAATGTTCTCTTTGATGTGCTGGTCAACCAGGTGCGTATTCCGAATATGACAGTTCTTCTCACAGCACCTCCAGGAATCATTACACAGCGCATTCGAGGACGTAATGCCACTGATCCCGACTTAACGAAGGTATTGGACAACCAGGAACGACTGCGCAAGATGCGGTATTTTCTGCAAAGGTATCGTATCCCATCCATGGAAATCGACACGAGCAACTGTACACCTGAACAGATTTGTAGGCAAATCGTCCACGGCGTACACCAATAAGTATGATAGCGAAGACCTCAATTCGTTTTGGGTAGAGGTCTTCGCTATTTTCTGATATAATATAAATATAGAAGCGTAATGGAGGTGTTAATGTGGAGAATCTAGTTTGGAATGTTTACAGATGCCGCAATGGCAAAATCAAAGTGTATAACATATTTCAGCACAGTAGGTTCAGCGACGAGGTGAAGCAGCTCTTACTCCAGCACCAAACCAAAGATGAATTTGCTGAAGAACTGAGGAAAGCAACACTTTATTACTTCAACCGCAAAAGCGAATGGGAGGTTATTATTGAACCGACCTTTGCTAAAGCACCTGCCGAGACCATAATTGACGCCTATTCACAGATATCGAACAACTGGAATATCTTTGTCGATTATGTATGGAAAGCAGTTCCTCGATAAGATTACAAAGATGGTTGGCCGGTAAGAATTATCGCAAAAGGAGATTACCCCATGAAGGTGTTTGTCGCAGGCTCTAAAAATATATCCTCTCTCAACAGTGAAGTGCAGCGGCGCCTTTCGTCGATTTGTGAGAAGGGCTATTCCATTCTGGTAGGGGATTGCTATGGTGTAGACTCACAGGTCCAGGAATTTTGTTTCCATAACAATTATCGAGATGTTTCAGTTTACGCTAACAACGGCCTCCCGAGAAACAATATCGGCGCTTGGCCCGTAAAAACCATTATTGTGACCGCCTCAGTTAAGGACTTCGAGTTTTACAGCAAGAAGGACGCTGCTATGTGCCGAGATGCGGATTACGGATATATGATATGGGACGGCCGCAGCAAGGGCACGCTTCGAAGTATTGCAGACTTAGCGGAGCAGGGGAAGATGACACTCATTTACCTTTCACCGGTCCACAAAACCGTGCATGTTCAGAGCAAGGAAGAACTCGAGAAACTCATAGCAATATGTCCTGCCGAAACGAGGGCATTGTATTCGGAGATCGAGTTGCAACCCACACAAATCTCGTTGTTCGATTAGAGGGGGGGATCCACGCATGATAACAATCCCTGCATAGTATTTGCATAGCAAGGTTGACACTCCCACCGCTAAAGCAATATCATGGAAATGGAAGTCATGCCGGACCATGTTCACCTGTTGGTGGACTGTTCGCCGCAGTTCTTTATCCCCGATGCCATCAAGAGACTGAAAGGGCAAACTGCGAAGAAGCTGTTTGAGCTATTTCCCGATATTAAGAAATCGCTCTGGGACGGACACCTGTGGAACCCGTCCTACTGTGCAGTATCTGTAAGTGACCGTTCTATCGAACAGGTCAAGCAATACATCAGAGAGCAGAAAACAAAGGATTGAGGTGTGCGTTATGGCAGACGATAATGTCGCTTATCGTGCAATTAAATATCGTGTGTATCCCACGGACGCTCAGTGCGAGAAACTAAGCCAGACCTTCGGCTGTGTGAGAAAGGTCTATAACGATGCCCTTTCTCTTCAGAATGGCCTTTATGAGGCGGATATGCCCGCGTTCGGGAAAATAGAACTGAACGCCTACTGCAACCGAGTTTGGAAGAAAGAGTTTCCTTTCCTTACGGAAGTGGACAAGTTCGCTCTTACCAATAGCCTCTATGCACTTTGCACCGCACGCAAGAACTTTTTCGAGAAACGAGCTGGTTATCCCCGGTATAAGTCAAGACGCGGAGAGGAACAAACCTATACGACCAATTACACCAATGGCAACATTGAGGTTGTCTCGAAGGGTAAACGAGGATATGTCAAACTCCCAAAGGTCGGCAAGGTTCCTGCCTCTATACATAGAATTCCAAAGAAAAACTGGGTTCTGAAAAGTGCGACGGTATCGCAACAGGTCAACGGGAAATACTATATTTCTGTGCTCTACCGTTTGCCAGACACGTTCGTAGAACCGGCGCCTTTGCCAACGGAAGATTCAACTCTTGGGCTCGACTACAGCAGTCCGAAGTTCTTCATCGATTCCAACGGTAACGAAGCTGGCGTTATGCACTGGTTTAGAAAATCAGAAGAGAGACTTGCCAAAGAGCAGCGAAAGCTGTCTCATTGTAAAAGGGGCTCAAACCGATACTTCAAACAAAAAGCACGTGTCAGCGAGATCTCTCGTTCTGTTGCCAATCAAAGACTGGACTTTTGCCATAAGCTCAGTAGGAAGATAGCCAATTCCTATGACGCAGTATGTGTAGAAGACCTCGATCTGAGAGCCATGGCACAGACGCTCCGTTTCGGCAAAGCTGTTTCTGATAATGGATTCGGAATGTTTCGTACATTCCTCCAGTACAAGCTTGCTGAACAGGGAAAATACTACATCATCGTTGACAAGTGGTACCCCTCGACCAAAACATGCAGACAATGTGGGCATAAGAACCCCGATGTCCAGCTTGGACAAACGGGGTGGGTGTGCCCACATTGCGGAGCGGTTATAGACCGCGACATCAATGCGGCTATCAATATCAGAACCGAAGGGCTTAGAATATTTTACGCAGAGAGAATTCCCGCGTAAAGCCCCCCAAGATATACAACAACCGGTAGGAACACCGGGGTTAGCTCGTTCAGTTATGTACAGCGTGGACGGATGGAAATCGTCCTGTAAGTCTGGTCAGTCGAGAATAAATGATGGCCCATACTCCTTCATGTGAGTCCCTGAGTCAGATGCCTACGACTTCAGTCGTGGGTAGTTCACAAAAGCCCCCGCAAGAATGCGAGGGCTCTCACGAACTGAGCTATGATTTTCTCTTAGGCATGGACGACAGTGAGCATACCCATGCCATAAGCCTTTTCGCGGCCAATACCGTCTGTAAGCGCTTTACGGAACAGATCAGCATCCGTTACCTGAAGAATACCTTCGTAAGTAACAGCAAGGAAGGATACACGATTATGCTGTTCACCCTTGGTGAAGCCATACCACTTCTGACCAGTGATTGTGAACGAGTTTTCGTCTACGGCAAAACCGTTCTTCGAAGCCTTCATCTTGAGCCATTCAATCTGCTCGGCAACAGAGCAACATGCACGGAGAGTTCCTCGTACATTAAGGGATCCTTCGGGCTTAAATGCCTTTGCAGGGCATGCCGTAAGGCGGAACTGCCATTCCGTTTTATTCTCAATACGATGCAGAAGCTTCGTATAATCACAAACCTGTCCCTCTACACCGGTGCCAAACTGTGCACTCATATTTTCAAAATTCGGGCGGTCTGGACTTACCATAAGAAGATACAGCTTGCCATTCAGAGAGTCAATACGCCACAGCTTACGAGTGCGCTCGAAGGGAAACGCCGACTCAACAGCGCCATGAAGTTGGTTCAGCTTGGAAAGAGCCTGCATGGTATGACGATTGTGCGGATCAAGCTCTACTCTCGATAAATACATGTTATTCTTCACCTCCATCTTCAAACGCCATTTCAGCGAACGGGTCATGGTTACTCATTTTAATCTGCGGGAAAACCACGTTGCCGAGATCCTTCAACATATAGGAGTCATATTCTCTATGCTCCGGATTGAAAGAAATCGGACGTGCCCCCTGTACCTGTCGAGCAACAGCATCATGCGGCGCCTTGGAGCACTCTACAAACAGTCGTGCAACTTTATCGCGTGATGTACGTCGCCACAGAGTATCCTGGCAGGCTTCACTGCGCAGGGTCTTTTCCAAATCGGTGTTTTTAACTCCCAGTACAAGAGGAAGGGTAGGCGGGCAAGCACGACGTCCTAACGCAAGCGGATGTGCCGGCTGATTAAGCGCCTTTTCAAGGCGCTTAATCAGCTTCTCATCTTCACTTTCCAGTCCTACGAGAAAGACCGCGTCCGACAGATACTGTCTGTAGGTAACATATCCAGCACCTTTTGCAGGATGGACCGTGTGAAAGTCTTTCACAATCGTTCCGGGACGATCTACACGGATACCCATATGCAATTTGGAGTCCAAAAGATGAATAGTCTTATCATCATCTCGCGGACAACCAAGCGCAGCCATCAGCAAGCCGATAACTCCGCTCTTAGTCGGTTCGGTATGTGTGCGCCGGATGTCGAACTTACTGGCTGAACCCCATGACTGCAGAGGTGCAGCCAAGCGAAGAACCAGTGTGCTCATACATTATCCTCCGTAACAACCTTTTCGAGCCAAGTCAGCATATCCTGCAGAGAACCCTTCTCGCCCATATCAGACAGACCTTCGCCGATAACAAAGGCCTGGTCCGGCACCGGGGCAAAGGTCTTGTAGAGTTCCTGAGCATATTCGCCCAGCTTCTTTACAGAAGGCTCTGCGAAGCCGCCGTTGCTTGCGGAAATCGGCTTTTCAAAAGCGCCAGCGAGGTTTACAGGCTGGTCATGACGTACAGTGATGTAGACGGCGTCCGGAACAGTACGGTTTGCAAAGGAGTTCTGATGGCCGGTCGGCATGGATACGATCATAGCCTTAACGAAACCGCAGAGAGCCTTGACAACCTCATCCTCACCCAGCGTTGCAGCCAGATCATTCAGGCTTACCGTTGCAAAACGATAAAGGGTAGAAGAGTTGTACTCAACAGTGCCGAGGTGGCGAGTTGCAGTAGCGCCTTCTTCAGAAGACAGTACGTCATCGACTGCGGTGAAGTAATCAAACTCAGTCTGTACGGCGTGAGTGGAAATTGCATGTGCGACCTGTACCGAAGCATCGATATTAAGTGAAGTATCGCTTGCAACCATGCGGCCGAAAAGCGCCATATCAATAGACGGATTTTCAGAAAGTGCCTTCTGGTACTTCTTCTTGTCCGTCTCTCCGGCAATGGCCAGCTTTGCCAGTGCATCTGCCTGTGCCAGACTCATGAAGAACATAGCAGCTGCGATGTTGTCCGCAGAGAGCTTGATGCCTGCATCAGTCAGAGCCGAGGCTGCCATCTTCTCTGCCTTTTCAACAGAAAGCGAGGGCTCCTCCTTCAGGATAGCGTCAACTACCAGCTTATGCACCATAACGGTGCGCTTGCCGGTGAATTCCTCACCATAAATCTCAGGGAACATCTTGCGCATAGCGTGCTTCCAAGACTGGGAGGACACACGGCTACGACGTACGCCGCCGAAAAGCGCGGTCTTCGGGCTGCCCATATCATCACGGTTTACGCAGCTGGGCGGTACGGTCTGGACAACGTGAATATCAACATACTTTGCTTTGTTCATGATCTTTTTGCATCCTTTCGGTTCTATATGTGTATTGTTCAAAAAACTTATTCGCTTTTGTTATCGGGAATGCGGTAAAAGTCCTGTGCCCAGCGAAGGCGCACGTTTGCTACCATATCCGGATTCTGGTACTGATAGAGGTCACGGGTCAGCGAGGCGTAATCCAGAGGAATATTAGCGCTGCGCAGGAAATAGACAATACGACGAAGGTGATAGCTTACACCGTTAATATCGGTGGCATAGGCCATCTGCTCAAAACGGCGCTGAAAGCGTTCGCGCTCATCTTCATCGCCCTTACAGTAGAGGCTGATCGCGCGACCAAGGGAATAGCCCTTCTGGTACATCGGGGAAGAGGAGGGGTCCTTACTCTGCTGATGAAGAGCAAAGAGCGTCAGTGCGATATATACTGCCCATTCTTCCTGCGTGGGTTCACCCGTACGGGAAAGCCAGTCCTCGTTGAAATCATCAAAAATGATTCCCCACAAAGCCGGGACTTCACCGGGGCCATAGCCTACACCACGCCGCAGATTTGCAAGGATCGCCTTGCTGCCGTTGCCCGGAAGGGACAAGATGTGATAAATACGTTTACTGGTCCAGTCAGCCAGCTGCTGTGACCGGCTTTTGGGAAGATTGTTTTCGCTCACGAATTTTCCTCCTTTTTGGGATATGTTTTGAAAAGAAATGCTTTGAACCAGGCCAAAGCCTCAGGCGCGGAATAATGCTGCTGTTTGATCTTGCTGCCCGACTTTACATTAACTGTACGGCCAAACAGTGCCTTGGGCGGTGCGTCAAATACGAGTTCATCGCCCAAAGAGAATGCGATTTTCTTTAACTGCTGATGCCATTCTTCGGTCTTTACATCAATATCATCCTTTTCCGGATCAATCGACATAAGCCACTGAGTAAACGGTTCAGACAAATAAAAGTACCACTGCTCCTTGGCAAGGTCAGCAGGCCCGCTCGTATTGGATGTACTTCCGCCGCCGGCAACGTACAGATTGCCTGCCAGCAAACCAACTCGAAATGCCATCTCTTCGCACTTTCCGAGTTCGTCCATAATACGATTTCTCCATGCATCATTCATTTTCTTAAGCAGGGAAGAATGAAATAGCAGGTTGCTCGTTATAACGTCTGTGACGCAACTCTTCATGCTGATATCGTATCTGTTGCCGACTCGTACAAACTGAATGATATCATCCGAAGAGATGATTCCTTTTTCCTGAAGCGTACAAATCCACTCTACAACACCCGGACGCTTAGAGGTTTCTGAGGTATTATAGAAAACACCGATATCTCGCCACATCTGTCGATCAGCAAAATGTGCCAACGGATAGAAGTAAGCGGCCTGCTCCTTCTTTGCCGGAACATAACGCCAAACAGTCATCTGCTCCGTAAATGCGTTCTGTCCGTCAAAGGTGTCTCCGCAAAGGATAGAATATCCGGTAACGAAACCCTTCGCGCGCTTAAGCAGAATCAGTCGGGGGTGGAAAGTGTAAAGAGCAGCAGGTTCAGCCGGCAGAGGGATTTTACGAAGCTCAAGACTACGCGGCTTCTCCAACTCCCAATCAGGGGTCGGTTCAGGCCAAGGCTCACGGCCATCCTTCAACAAAGTGAGGTTCAACATCAGGGTTTCGAACAGCGTTTCTCCCTTTGCGTACACCAGGCCAAGTTTTCCAAGCCATGCCACCGTAATAGTAGCTTCACGCTGATCCTTCGGAATATGCGGCTTCAACGCTGCATCATCAAACCCATTGAGAGATAACAGCCAACGAGCCGCTTCGTCATAAGGAATCTTCTCTTTGCCTTCACCGGCACGGCAAGCAAAAAGGCGGGGTTTACTTCCGCTTTCGCTTATTTCACCAATGAGCTTCGGCGTACCGCAATCCGTACCATTGGCTGCGCTGATCGCCTGCATAAAAGGACGCTCGGGATGGAAAAGCCAAAAACGCTCATGCCACTTATTGAGGTAGTCAATAATGGGCTGCGGCGGGAAAATGCGATTTGCCCATAGTGCATCCCAACGCTCCAGTGCGTCATCTTCGGTCTCAAGGGGAGCCGGCTCACCGACTTCGTTCACTCGATAAAAAACCGTCATAGTAACAGCAAGCAGCGTTCGCAGAATGGCAACATCCTGTGTAGGCATTTCACCTGCGAGTCCTGAGAACTCGTGTGCTCTCAAAAGAGCATCTTTGAGAGAAACCATTTCTCTTTCTCCGTCAAGACGGTTAACCCGAATCCACGGCTCATCGATCAAGTTAAACTCTATTTTCTCCATGATTGTTTATCACGCCTCCTTCTTCTTTATGTAAAATCCAAACTGTGGGGAATACTCAAATGGAATATTCTGAATTTTGATGCCTCCGTCTTCGTTCAAAACGAGGAATACATCTCTTTTCAGAGGGCCTCTCCGCTGCCACTCACTAAGAAAAGCCGATTTGGCAATAATCTCTTCTGTGAAATCCGAGCGGCAAAGCCATCCAGATAAACGTATACGCTGCTTGCTGATAATCTCGCATTCAGACTTACTCAGCTCAAATGCAGGATTGAACTGCTTGTTGGGGTTATGGAATGCAGCGATCTTACCGTCTTCATCTTTCTTCAGTAAAATTGCATCTACAAACGATGTGTTTTTAGATATAACGCTCCACCGCAAACTCATTTCTGTGTTTCCGGGCATTGCACCAATAATGCCATTGATCGTACTAAAGAAACGGCTATACTTAGGTGCAGTCAGCAAGAATGCATTACTGGGGGACAGGTAGTCGGTAACGTACTTGTCCCAGATCATCTTATCATCCATCGGCAGCATGTCTACATCCGGAGGAGTAAATGCTTCCTGCATAAGATGTGGGATGTCGTTGGGAAAGGATATACTATCGGGCAATATCTCTAAAGTACGATGTGTTGGCCATTCGCCATAAACGTAGTTGGCGTTTTTCTTTGGCGGTTCAATGACTACACAGCGAGGAAATGCCATCAATCCGGATCGAGATCTCTCGTATCGATGTATATGAGAAAGCCCCCTCAATAACAGGTCCATCGGGCAAGTGTCCATAAAGAGTTGGTCAAAGTCCACATCAAGGTTAGAGAATAGGCTTTGTGTGCCAACGATAATCGCTTTATCTCTGAATGGTGATGTAGATTTTTCCCCGGCAGCATCCAGAACCTTCGCTTCCTGCCTATAAAGATCTTCAGCCAAGAAGCGTTCATGATAAAGAATTACATTTCTATCAGGACATTCCTCAGATAGTTTCTTTGCTGTATCCTGCGCGTCATCTATACTATTGAGTATGACGCCAATACATCTGCCAGCCATTGCACAGGACTGAATATTGCTGATATAGGAATCCCTCGAGACTCGTTCAATCGGAATGTCTTTCGACGGAAGCAACTCATCCAGCCATGTCTGCTGAATCGCCATTCCATCTGTCCATGTAATCAGAGGATAGGAAAGATTGCTCTTCCACTCATCATCAGGGAGAACGAACTTCTTTTTACTGTGCGACAATCCTTGCAGATATGCTCCTATCATTTCAGTACGTCTTTTAAGCGGCAAAGAAGAAGACATAATGATTACCGGAACTTCATATTCGCCCAGCCAAGTTAAGCTGCGGTTCAAAAAGAGTTGCATATGCGCATTGCACAGCTGCACTTCATCAATGATAACCACTTTACCTGACAATCCAAGATGATGGAGCATTACATGCTTGCTTTGCAACGACATCATGAGCAAAGGCTCTATGCTCTTTGCAGAAAAAGGAGCTAACATCTCTTTTTTCACGTTTGCGAACCAATTCTGCGCAGATAAGCTATCGTCGTTGTTTTCAGAAGGGTATGCAATCCTCGCTTTCGCCTCAGCAAATGCTTCATGTGATACTGTATCTATCGGTAATCCATAAAACAGCCCGCGACATCCGACCTTTTTCGCCAAAATTTCCGCAGCAGTTACGGCCGCGTCAGCTACTTTGTATTTAGCAGGAGCCTCAACGATAAAAATACCGGGATGTGTGTTTTCTTTTACAGCAGAAATAAGCATCTGATGAACACCGTTAGTTGCAGGAGCCTGCTGCGCCAAATATTTTCCGGTGTCTCTGTAATCCCATGTCGAGTCCAACCCAAGACGCTCACATACACTATCAACTCTTAGAGGGTAGTTATCAGCATCTCCGCTATCCTCGATGGAGATTAAGGGGAAGTAGTGTGTATCACTTGCAATCCAGTCGCTCATTATAAGCAATCCGGTAAGCAACATTTGGTTTGGCATAGAGATATTCGGAAGTTCTGCTACTGAACGGAAATCACACATCCTTAATGCGACTCCGATAAACTCTTCCCAATACTTCTCCCATTCAAGAGCAGAGAGATTACCGAAGAAATTACGCGGACTTGCGTCAAATTCAGACTCAGCACCGGAACTTTGAGGTACTCCATGATGTGCGCCCACAATGGCAGCAATCGAAGGAGGAAAACCGTATTTCAAAAGGATTGCTTCTCCGGCGCGAGCGTGCGATAGGGGATAGCCTGAACGGCATGCAATTTGTTCTCTTCTTAAAGGACAGAGCTCATATCCCGGAATGTTATCACGAATAGATGACTGGAACAGAGCTGTATGCATTCCGATATCATTTATCAATGCCAACAGTCTGCAAAGTCCAGCCAGCGTTTCCCTGTGACCAGCCATCGACTGAGTTAAATGTCGCACCGTATTTTCTGACAGCCATTTCTCTACCAGATAATCCATAACACCGGCTGTATCCAAAGCATGCATCCATACGGGTAAGTACAGTTCTTCGTTTTCACGGTCAGTCTTAGCGACAAAACCATGGGAGGCCTGTATCAGTTCCTGTATGTACATGTGCCACCTCCTTCAGCATAAAACTATAAAACTAAAACAGCATGAACGCCTCATGTTGCAATTATAGCACGCATGGCCTCATAGGGCAAGAGAAAATTAAGGATATATGTCCTCGTCCTGAAAATCGACAACAAGCCTTTTACCCAGTGCCCGGGCAAACTCCTGCAAAGTCTCGATACTTGGATGTACAACTCCGCTTTCGATATTGACGAGTTCTTCCGGTGTTAATCCGGATCTTTCAGCCAATTCTTCCTGAGAGATATCCTGTTTTCTGCGCTCATAAATAATGAGTTCTCGAATCTCTCGGTAAATATCCCGAGGAGGCACCTCGGGTTCCGGCTCTAAGAAATCGGCAATATTTATTTTCGAAAACGCATCATCCAAATATTTTTGAAAATCCATAGCCATTGTCACAGCTCCCCAAAACATACTAATACATTATAATTATATTATAATCGCTCTCGAAAAGCAAACAAAGCTCCTCCATATGTGCATCTTGCGCATCTCTCGAAAATGGTAGGAAGGTTGACATTTATACCATTGAAGGGTATGATATAAACAATAGGACTCCCCACACCTCTTACTGATGTGCCCCAGGGGAGACATTCTCAATCTTTTCATATTTTATCTCTTTACCCCGCGTAAGCGGGGATGTACCTTGGACAGCGTTTTAAGCAGTGCAGGGAAAAGCCTTTACCCCGCGTAAGCGGGGATCTATCCAAATAAGATGCGAATAGTGAGAATAATACAGTTTCACCCCGCATAAGCGGGGATTCTCCATACTTGGACGCACCTACCGTAATTTTGTCGAATCCCCCGTGTAAGCAGGGTTCCCAAACTAATTGTCAAGAAGCGCAAACAGTTGCATTCTTTTATAGAGTATGGTATTATATCTTTATAAAAGTCTCTCTTTTTCTCTTTTGTGAGAATGTCACTCTCTGTTCTCTTTTGGGAGAACTGTTTCTAAATATGTCTACAAATCCGCTATCAGATTTTATTTTCTGGTGGCGGATTTTTTATATAAATTGTATAATAATTGCAAATGACCAACTTGGACATTTGCCGCGAAAGGAGTTTTTCTTTATGTTCACCCATCTTCACGTCCATACCGGTTATAGTATTCTGGATGGACACAGCCGAATCGACAAACTCGTCAACAAGGCTAAAGAAATGGGTCAGTCGGCACTTGCCATCACTGACCACGGATACATGTATGGTGTAATCCCGTTTTACAACGCTTGCACCAAGAATGGCATTAAGCCAATTCTCGGTGTGGAGTTGTACACAACAGAGGATATTACCTATAAGTCGTCCGAAAATCGCCATGCCGGCCATATCGTTCTGCTCGCAAAAGACCAGCAGGGCTATATCAACCTTCTGAAACTGGAAAGCATTGCTGCAACAGACGGTATGTATTATCGTCCCCGCGTAGATCTTTCGCTTCTCCAGAAGTACCATGAAGGCATCGTATGTCTTTCCGGGTGTATTCAGGGCGATGTTCCTCAGTTGCTCTTAAAGGGCGAAAAGGACAAGGCCTATGAACTGGCGAAAAAGTATCACGAGATCTTCGGTGATGACTACTACATCGAACTGCAGTATCATGGCCTGACAGATCAAAAAGCGGCCCTGCCAATGCTGATTGCTCTGGCTCGAGACCTCAAAATTCAGATGGTGGCAACAAATGACGTCCACTATGTGAATAAAGAAGATGCGGAGTCACAGCGAACTCTAATGGTGATGAATATGAAAACCACCATTGATGACGAAACAGCTGTTGGCTATGGCAATCCGGATCACTGGTACATGAAGAGCGAGGAAGAAATGCATGCGATCTTTTATGCATTTGCTCCTGAAGCTATTCAGAATACCCAGGTGATTGCTGATAAGTGCAACGTCACCTTGAAGCAGGGTGAGTACCATCTCCCCAAGTTCCCGCTGCCTGACGGCGTAACAAGCAATACAGTCTTCTTCCGAGCACTATGTAAAGCAGGACTGGAAAAACGCTACAAAGGCTCTGCTGATCAGCATCTTGCACAGTTGGAATACGAAATGAATGTAATCGAAACCATGGGCTTCATAGATTACTTTCTGATTGTATCCGACATCATTACCTATGCAAAGCGTCACGGTATTCCTATCGGTCCGGGACGCGGCAGTTCTGCCGGCTCTATTGTTGCATACTGCATGGGTATTACGGATATCGAGCCAAGCCGCTTCAGTTTGGTTTTCGAGCGTTTCCTGAACCCAGAGCGTATCACAATGCCTGATGTTGATATTGACGTATATCCTGAAGGCCGAGAGGAAGTCATTGCTCACATTATTGAGATGTACGGTGCAGATCATGTTGCTCGTATCATCGCTTTCAGTGAGTTGGCCGCCAAGGGCGCCGTTCGAGATGTGGGCAAAGCAATCTGTGCTGCACCTACTCTGATCAACACCATCAGCAAGCGCATCCCGGCAGGCCCGGGCATTACCCTTCGCGACCTTTTGGATCATGACCATACTCTCAAAAAGATGTATGAGGATGATCCGGAAGCGAAGCGCCTGCTGGATATCAGCATGAGCGTTGAAGGTCTGGTTCGGCACACTACCACCCATGCCGCTGGTATTGTTATCTCTCCTGAACCGGTTACCAATCTTATCCCGGTGCAGAAGGATCGCAATGGACATGTCATCTCTCAGTTTGATATGGCAAGTCTTGAAGCTGTCGGCATGCTGAAGGTAGACCTGCTGGGTTTGAAGACACTCGAAGTTCTGGATCATGCTCAGAAACTGACGAATGAACTTCACACAGAACTGACGACCCCTCTGGATCTCACCAAACTCAAACTGTCTTCTCAGGATGTTTATGCCATGCTTTCCAAAGGACAGACAGCTGGTGTGTTCCAGCTTGAGTCGGCCGGCATGCGAGACACCTTGAAGAAACTGCAGCCGACCTGCATCGAAGACCTCGCTGCGGTTATCGCGTTGTACCGACCGGGCCCGATGGACAGCATTCCAAAGTTCATTGAGAATAAGAACAACAAGGACCAGATCCAGTATCTGATTCCTCAGTTGGAGCCTATTCTGAAAGACACATACGGAACTATTGTTTATCAGGAGCAGGTCATGGCCATTGTACGTGAAGTCGCTGGATATTCATTCGGTAGAGCTGATCTGGTTCGCCGCGCAATGTCCAAGAAGAAGCACGACGTAATGGAGCACGAGAAAGATGTCTTCATTAACGGCTCGCTGAATGCAGACGGTTCGGTGGATGTCGAAGGCTGCGTACGTCGAGGCATTCCTGCTGAAATTGGAGATCAGATCTGGGCAGAAATGGCCGATTTTGCTTCGTATGCATTTAACCGCGCACACGCTGCCTGTTACGCTGTTATGGCGTATCGCACCGCATTTATGCGCTGCTATTATCCCCACGAGTTCTTTAGTGCACTGCTGACTAATAGCATTGATGACAAGACCGAAAAAATGGTAGGTTATATCAATGACGTTACCAACATGGGCATTAAGGTCCTTCCGCCAGATATCAATACCAGCGAGGTATCGTTCTCGGTAGAAGGGGATAGCATTCGATATGGTCTCCTGGCCATTAAGAATACAGGCATAACGATCTTGTCGGAGATTGTTGAGGAACGTAAGATCCATGGTCCATATACTGACCTGCAAGATCTTGTCGAGCGCAACATCAATTCTGTCAAGTCCAACACACTGGAGGCTCTTATCAATTCTGGTTCGTTTGACAGTTTCCCGCATAGCAGAGAAGAAATGCTTGCGATTCTGCCGGCCATCACCAAAGCAGCTGCTAAAGCCCGCAAGAAAATGGCCAAAGACCAGATGGCTCTGGACTCTTCGTTCTTTGCCGGTATGAGTGATGACCCAGCATTCCACTTCCCAAGAGTTGAATATCCTACTGATGTTACTCCAATGACCATGTTGGAGAAACTGAAGATGGAGCAGGCGGCAACCGGTATGTTTATCTCCGGTCATCCGCTGGATTCATTTGCTGAAGAAATCAAGTTGAAGGCCGATACGCCTATCGCAAAGATTTCCGAAACAGATGACGGTAATCAAATCCGCGTTGCTGGTGTTGTTACAGCGGTACGCAAGATTACCACCCGCAAAAAGAGCCGCATGGCTTTCGTCACCATCGAAGATAAGACGAGCAACACAGATGTTACTGTATTTCCCAAGGCGTTCGAAGCGCATGGAGATCAGTTGACGGAAGGTGCTGTAGTTATTGTCTTCGGTAAGGTGGAGGATGGCAAGCTCATCGCGGACGGTATTTCGTTTATGTCCGATGCTGATGCAGCGGAGAACTAATAATAATTGCCCCACTCTCAAAGTTAGAGAGTGGGGCAATACACTATAAAAAGGAGATCAAGTATGAGTTACGCATTTGATATGTCATTTGCTATGGCTGCCGATGAGAAAGAAGCATTTGTTCTCGCTCGGCACTACGTTGAGAAGTGCATGGAGAAGAAAAATGCAAGGAAGTTCATCGAAGACAACACGATATACATCCCTTCTATCCGATACAGCCACATAGAAAAAGCAAACAACATGGCAGATGTTGCAGATAGGTACTGGCTCGAAAATCTTTTCAAATTCCGCTTTCTGTATTGGCCGAAATATCAGCTATTAGGTCTTGTCGGATCCAATCGCATCGATGATCCCGCATTCCCGATGAGCATCTACTTTCAAAATTCCACAGATCAGAATTATGATTTTCAGGAGTGGTTGGAGGGCAGCATCCCGTTCTTTAAGGAACGTGTTGAGACCATTACAAATATGCCACAGAGTAAACTGTTCGATATATGCAAAGATTATTTGGACGAAGATACAGATCTTTCGAATCCAGAAATCGAGTTATATATGCGGCAGTCCGTTTTGTACGAAAACATTTTTTCTGCGTTGCAGCTTAACTCTTGGCTTTATTCCAGTGGTTCTGAAAAAGAGGCCCCATACATTCAATTTTCTCTAAGCGGTATTCTGGATATGTACGAAGCTTCTGTGCTGCACAATATTCTAAAAGACGTCAAAAAGACAATGGATTTATCGGATGATGATGCATCGAACAATTAACTTTTATGGATGAAGGGGCGTTTAGCCCCTCCATTTACAATAATCTACTACAAAGGAGAAGTTCTATATGATTCAGAAACTCACCCCCGAGCTCATCAAGCAGTGGACCACTCAGGCAAATCGATGGAGACTCGATACCGTACAGGAATTCACATACGGTCCGTGGACTCTTCAGATCAGGCGACTGGGCAAGAAAAACGCGCCCCACCAGTTTGAGGTGGCAGGATATAGCGATTACACAGATTCCATGATGGTCCATCGCTACAAGTCCATTACAGACGCATTGCTTGCTGTAAGAAGCGGTTTCATTGCGGATTTTCGTGCTACCCCTATCGACCGCGAAGCAGAAGGCCAAAACACGCTCATCTTCTATTTTGAGCGCGACGACGATCATCACGCTGTTCAGCATAGTGTGGTTATAAAAGGCATTCTGACTCCGGAGCAAAAGAAGGTAATCGAGGATTGTCTTGAGCAGGGAAAATATTTTGTCCCTGAGCAGCTCAATTTCTATGATCGCCCTGCTTCCGAACCGTTTCCGCGCTGGTGCGAATGGAGTACGGCTTATTCACTGACTACCAGGCAAGCTACTGTAGACATGTCCACAGAAGAGCTTGTCGCGCGTTTCCAGAAACTGCGTAACGGTTGGAAGTCCTGTGTATCGGCAGGCGGTGATAAAACGCCCTATTTATGCACTGCTTCCGAGGTACGAACTCGCACTGTCGTAGTTATGGCCAAAACCCATAACGAAGCTGCGGAGCGTGCCAAGCAGATGGTATCTGATAAGGAAATCAGCATGGACACACCGGATAGTTCTGCTGTATACGGGAAGAGCGTAGGCTTTGCAACTGCTGCCGACATTACGAGCAAAGAAGTCCTCTCAAACCCAAAAGATTAACCCCAAAAAACACTCATTAAAAGGAGATATTATATATGAATTATCCACGTTTATATCGTAATCATGTTCTCGAATGGCTCGATGAAGCCAACACTTGGCCTGATGGCACAACCAAGGAGTTTTCGTTCCGAAGCTATGGCCATATCTCTCTTGCTCTCCACGAGGATAATGCGCCGTTCAGATTTGAGCTCACATTGCATCACTCGTTTAGAACGGATGGTCAGATGACGTGGTGCTTCCGCAATATCGAGTCGGCGTTGCTGCAAATCTTTAATAACTTTGCAGTGGATCCGGCTACGCCTCGAGAATACGAGAGTTTGCAGCAGGCTCTGGATCATGCGCTGGAACTGGCTCCAGTCAAGACGTTGGTAACCTTTTTGACTCCAACTCTCGACACTTTACCGCCAATCCAGCGTGAGTTCTATTTTTTACTCGACAGAGCACTGTCTCATGAAGAACAGGAGATTATCCGTAATTCTTTGGAAGAAGGGAAATATTTTATCCCTGAGCAGCTTGGCCTCCCAGCGGTGAGCCCGGTGAATTATAAATCGGCAAGTTTTTCTTGTGCAGTAGAGATCCCGCTCCCAAAAACTCGGCCGCAAAACAAATGGTGTCAGTTGCTGAAAATGGAGATGCTTCCTTCTCCTCAGCATGGCTCTGCTGTATCCGCAGATGCTTTCGTCGCTCGCTGCTCGGAGCTGCAAAAGCATATTTCTGAAAACGGAGAACGTCCGTATCTCGTGACAGTACAAACAACAACATCCGATGATGCTGTTGTATGGGCAAGCAACCATCTTGAAGCGACAGCTACAATTCAGGAACTGTGCGATAAAGGCGATTACTGTCCTGATCCAGAGCACATCGTTAAGTGCGAAAGCTCTTGCATCGGCTATGCGTTAGATACTGACTTAACGGCGGAAAACAAATAATCTCTCCGTCAGTCTCTTGATAAAGAAGACATTTTCTAATATACTATTATCAAGTACATATAGGTGTACAAAAAGGGAGTAAACGCAAATGATTAAAACTTACACGATTATTGCCGGTGTAAACGGAACCGGTAAATCAAGTTTGACAGGCGTCCTTTGGAAACAGCGTAGTGATTTAGGCCAAATTATAGATGCGGATAAACTCGCATCCGATAACGGCGGCAATAATATCCTCGCTGGACGTCTGGCTATCCAGCAAATCCGCGATTGCTTGGCTAAAGGTCTCTGCTTCACGCAAGAAACCACTCTTTCAGGTTCGCTTACCGCACATACGGCGCAGAAAGCACTTGATGCCGGGTACAAGATTTGCATGCATTATGTGGGGTTGGATTCTGCGGAAGAATCTATTGCACGAATTGCAAATCGGGTACGGAAAGGCGGGCACGACATTCCGGAGGCAGATGTACGTCGCCGTTTTGAAGGTCGAGTGAAAGCCTTAGCGACCGTCCTGCCGTATTGCCAAGAAGCCCTGTTCTACGACAATAACAATGGTTTTATTGTCGTTGGCGAATATCTAAATGGCAAAATCGTTCCCTATAACGAAGCCCCTCGTTGGATTATAGAGCTCGCCGAAGCGATCAACAAACACCAGTAACCGTAAAAGCAGGGTACCATTTGGTATCCTGCTTTTCTTTTGTCGTAAACATAATTATATTGCATGCCAAACTGCATAGTGATATCATTACACTAATGAAGGAAGTGATTCTATGCCCAATCAAGCAATCGATATTCCGTGCAAGGTACGAAAAATACGGTTTGAACGAGATCTTTTCTCCATTTGCGAAATGGAAACTGCATATCGCGATATTCCACAAGATGCCTGCATAGACTTTCTAGCTGCATCTACCAGAGGCGAAGCTGTATTTGTGGCTCTTGGCGAGGGTATAAGAACAAAGGTTGGCGCAAAAGTCCTTCTATCAGGCACATGGGAGCCTAATAAGAAGTTCACGGGACAGCTGCAGCTGCACGTATCCGACTGCCGGGATCATATCGGCGAGGGAAGAGAGGCAGTTATTTCTTATCTGAGTTCTGGACTCATCAAGGGCATCGGCGAAAAGACAGCAGAGCTGATCTACGACCAGTTTGGAAGCGACTGCATTCATGTCCTTGAGGACGAACCGCAGCGACTGCTGACTATCACCGGAATCAAACACAAAAAACTTCAAAAAATCTTATCGTCTTACATCACTAATCAGGATTATCACGCTTTGGCAAGGCTTTTAGTCCCGCTCGGTCTTACTTCACAGGCCATAAAAAACATTTCCAAAAAATTAGGCAAAGGCGCCGCTGCTATTGTACGGAATAATCCGTATGAGTTATGCAAAGTGCGTGGTTTCAGTTTTACAAAAGCAGATGAGCTTGCAAGATCGCTGGGTGCCTTTGCGAACAGCAAGTTCCGTATTGCCGGCGGAATTATCTTTACTCTGGATAAAGCGCAAAATGCTGGGCATCTCTTTCTTCCGAGAGAAACACTCTGCAAAATGGCTTGTTCAAAAGATGTGCTGAACTGCCCCAACATCGATGCAGAAATAATACCTGAGCAAGTGGATACAGTAATCGATACCATGCTTAAGGAAGAAACTCTGAAGATTATTTCTGTTGAGGGTGACAAGCCGGACACAGCTTATCAGAGAATCTATATGCCAGCAGCCTACACATGGGAATGTACGGCTGCTCTGGCTCTTCGGTCTATACTCAAAAACGGCAAGCCAAGAAAGAACAAGGAAGAGTGGGAGGATATTGTCAAAGAAACCGAAGACTCCCTGGGCTTCAAACTCGATGATACACAAAGGGAAGCGGCTATTATGGCACTTTCTTCGCCTGTATCAGTTATTACGGGCGGTCCCGGTACTGGTAAGACTTCAAGCTTACATGTGCTTGTAGAGTCGTTCATCAAAGAATATCCGGACGCAGAAATTGCTCTTGCGGCCCCAACGGGTCGTGCTGCACGTCGAATGAGCGAGCAAATCGGGATGGAGGCGTCTACGCTGCACCATCTCCTTGAGCTTCGTCCTGATGAACACACGGATTTTGACGAACCCTGCGCTGCAGAAGACAAACTCGATGCAGATCTCCTCGTTGTTGATGAGTCGTCCATGATAGATGCAGAGCTGATGGCTAATCTCATGTATCGCATCTCTCCCAGAACTCAGGTTCTATTTCTTGGTGATGCCGATCAGTTGCCGTCGGTTGGGCCGGGTAATGTTTTACGGCAAATGTTGTCGTGCCCATCAATCCCAAGCACGCGCCTTACTCGCATCTTCAGACAGAAAGAAGATAGTCTTATTCCTTACAATGCAGCTAACATCAGACAGGGCGTCCCTTCTCTGACGTATTCAAAAAAAGACTTTTTCCTGAAGCAACTCGAAAACGAAGCACAGGCATTGGCTTTTATAAAAGCTCTTGTGAAACGGAGCGTCGATATCGGGATCTCGAACGATGTACAAATTCTCTGCCCGATGAAAAAGAGAGGCGCCGCTTCTACCAACAGCATCAATGAGGCAGTAAGGGACATTCTTAACCCGCCCGGTTCGGATAAGGCAGAAATCGAAATTGGTAATAAGCGTTTTCGAGTAGGGGATAAGGTCATGCAAACCCGAAATATAGAAGGCGCCGCCAATGGAGATATTGGATTTGTGTCGAAAGTGTATAATCACTCTGATATAGATCCTGAAACAGAAATAGATGATGACGATGAGTATGTATTGGCTGTTCAGTTCTATGATGATGAACCGGCCGTGAAATATACGAAGGATGATACTTTTAATCTGGAGATGGCTTATGCGATTACGATTCATAAAAGCCAAGGCAGCGAATTTCCAAAGGTAATCATTCCACTCTTCAGTTCGATGAGTTTCTTCCTGCGTCGTAATCTTTTTTATACTGCAGTGACTCGTAGCCGTGAGCAAGTGATAATTTTGAGCGACGGAAATTCGCTTATCAAGGCTATAGAAATGGAAGACACGAGCTTGCGTAATACGGTCTTGGGTTCATTGGTGTGACCGGAATGCAACTCAGACCACTCAGAGTGATTGAGCAGAGCAGTGACACATTATTCGCCCGGACGGTGTTCCCAAGCCTCCGGTACCGAGAACGCCACAAAGGGCAGTACGGTCACGGTTACGGTCAAGCCTAATGACGGCTATCATCCCACGATTGAAATCATGGGTTTTCTCGCCCGGGTATTTATAATCGCAACTTTGAAAGCAGGGCCTCATCCGAGGCCCTGCTTTTCTTTTGGCATAAGCAAAAGAAATATGTAGGATTGTCGAAAATACTGTGTTAGAATTGTACATGCAAGAATACGCTTCCAGTGGTGGAAGCTCGAGCGAGCACCCCAGAGAGGAAAAAGAAATGAAAAAACACCGCAAGAAAAATAACA
>ENA-OURQ01000748-OURQ01000748.1-human-gut-metagenome-genome-assembly--contig:-NODE-748-length-30855-cov-8.209253_pt1 | contig 30855 bp, 29 predicted proteins | sample MGYA00242105_ERZ508999 | MGnify/ENA primary metagenome ERZ508999 (study PRJEB26280, sample SAMEA2338771) | human gut metagenome | biome: human gut; feature: human-associated habitat; material: faeces...
GGGATAAACGCTGAAGGCATCTAAGCGTGAAGCCCCCCTCAAGATGAGATATCCCATAACATAAGTTAGTAAGACCCCTTGAAGACGACGAGGTAGATAGGCAGAAGGTGGAAGTGTGGTGACATATGGAGCTGATCTGTACTAATAGGTCGAGGGCTTAACCAAAAGAAAAGGTTAAGACGGTTTGGATAGAACAAAGAGAGTTATTCTTAAGAGTAATCGGATGAAAGAATTTTAATGTGCAGTTTTGAAAGAGCAATATAAAATATAATGTATGCAGGCAGGTCGCAGGACCTGCTTTTTTTGTGCGTTTTCATACTAAATGTGGGTTTGAAAAGAGTAATAATGGGTGCTACAATTAGCATAACTTTCAATTAAGTTATTACATATGAGGGGAGAGAATTAATGTATCAGTGTCCTAATTGTGGCGGACGGTTAATTTTCGATATATCGTCACAGTCGATGTTATGTGAGCATTGTAATACACATTATAATCCATATAAGCTTGGAGAAGGAAATTCGGCTGAAGAAAATAAGGAGTATGATGTTACGGTATTCAAGTGTCCGCAGTGTGGCGGTGAAATTATGAGTACAGATAATACGATTGCTGATTTCTGCAGCTTCTGTGGAGCATCTACAGTTCTGGAAAGCAGAATTTCCAAAGAACTCCGTCCGGGATATATTATTCCGTTCAGCAAAACCAAGCAGGATTGTAAGAATCAATATAAGAAGATGATGAAGCGTGCATGGTTTGCACCTAAGGAATTAAAAGATGAAAAATATATTGATGGTTTCAGGGGAATCTATATGCCATATTGGGCTTATCATGTATCACAGAAAGGTCCTGTTGTATTAAGAGGAGAGAAAAGCAAAAGACGGGGAGATTACATTTATACGGACCACTTTAATATTAACGGTGATATGGACTGTCAGTATAAGGGAATATCGTTTGATGCGTCATCTTCATTTGATGATAATATAAGTGAGGCGATTGCACCGTATGATGTTAAGAATATGGCGGGATTTACGCCGGCATTTCTTAGCGGATTTTATGCTGATACGGCAGATGTAGGGTGTGATGTTTATATGAATGATGCAACTGATATGGCTGGTGAAGAGACATATGATTATGTATCCAATAATATCCCGCTCGGAGGGGTATCACTTCATGAAACAGAAAGTACTATTAAATCAAAATGTAATGCGGTAATCGAGTCTGTTGACAGGACATTGTATCCAGTGTGGTTTCTGTCGTATAGGAACAGGGACAGGGTTGCATATGCAACGGTCAATGGTCAGACTGGAAAAGTATCGGCAGATTTACCGGTATCAGTTGGCAGATATTTTGCAGGGTCAGCACTTCTGGCTGTTCCGATATTTATATTACTCAATATGTTCTTCACATTAAGACCGAAGGTAACACTTAATGTTGTAGCTGTAATAGCACTGATTACAATTATATTGTATGTGTCTGAATTGGGGAAAATTAAGAGACGGGACCAGAAGCTTGATGACAGAGGCTCATGGGAAGAATCAAAGCTTTCCAGCCGCAGATATAAAGCCGGAACAGATAATGATAATCTGGCAAAACAGATGGCTGATGGCAGAAATAATGCAAGGATTAACAGAGTAAGTAAGAAAGAAAAAAATAAAATGGCACCATTGTTGAAGGTTGTTGTTATATTTGCAATATGCATGGTTGGAATTCCTAATTTTATGTTTGCTTTTTCTTTATTCAGTGCAGTATTTTCAGTGGGTTCTTCTTTTTTCGTCAGTGCGGCATGCTTTGCTATAGGCGTTATTATTACGCTTAGTAATTGCAGGACATATAAAGAAGTATCAGGAGGAAAAAATGTGCCGGGAAGTGTAGGCGCACTTGTAGCATTGGCAGTTTCAACACTGATTTTGCTTATTAATCCGGTATCTGACCTTTTTTATTATGGTGCAGTTATATTTGTGCTTGCTTCGCTGATGTTTACACTTGTTGAGCTTATTAAGTATTACAATGTGCTTGCAACAAGAAGACTGCCACAGTTTGATAATTACAAGGGAGGTAATGATAATGCGTAGGAAAATAACATTTTTACTGACCTTTCTTGTAGCAGTTCTAAGTATCGCATTGGTAGGAGGCAAAGTATATGCTGATACAGGCTATGAGGTTGAAGATTATGCTAATCAGGATTTCTGTTATGTTAATCAGGATACAGGCTATGAAGCAGTGATTGTTGATGATGCATTTCTTTTATCAGTTTCTGAGAAGAGCATGCTCCTTGAGAAGATGAAATTAATTACCACTTATGGTAATGTTATGTTTAACTCTATAAGCTATAACAGCACTTCGACAGAGAGTTATATTAAGTCTCTGTACAGAGAAAAATATGGCTCTGAGAGCGGAACGATATTCGTTATTGATATGGATAACAGAAATATATGGATACATAGTAATGGTGCTATTAACAGGACAATTAATAAGGCATATGCAGAAACAATTACCGACAATGTGTATACTTATGCATCTGATGCAGACTATTATATATGTGCGATGAAGGTATATGAACAGGAATATACGCTGCTTCAGGGAAGAAAGATTGCACAGCCAATGAAATATATAAGTAATGCATTGCTTGCGGTTGTTATTGCAGTTGTCATTAATTATATAATTGTGCGTGTGTACTCCTCAAAGAGGAAGGCATCAACAAAGAGCCTTATGAATGGATTGTTTGAGTACAGGGCATTTAATAATTGTAATGTTGTATTTACACATCAGACAAAAACATATTCTCCACGAGAATCAAGTTCTGGCGGTTCGTCAGGCGGAGGTGGCGGAGGAGGCTCATCCGGCGGCGGTGGAGGAAGTGGCGGCGGCCACAGCTTCTAACACGGTGGGCGTTTAGGAACAGTGTAAATCAAGACAGAGAAACCTTTTTGAGTTTTCTCTGTCTTTTTTTAGTGAAACAGTTTACAATACATTTATATCAAAATGCAGTGAGGAACTTATAATGAACAGAATTCTGATTGTTGAAGATGATAAAGATATAAGCAGGGAGCTTAAGGAACTGCTGGAAAATTCAGGGTATGAAGCGGTTGTACTGACTGATTTTAAAAATGCAAGTGACAGTATTATTGCTGCAGAGCCTGACCTGGTACTACTTGATATCAATATTCCGTATATGAATGGGGAAATGCTTTTACAGCAGTTAAGGAGTAAATCAGATGTGCCGGTAATTATGGTTACAAGCAGGGATTCCGAGGCTGACGAGGTGCTTTCCATGAGTTATGGGGCAGACGATTATATAACCAAGCCATATAATCCTACAATACTGCTCTTAAGAATTAATGCAGTATTTAAGAGGATTGGCGCGAAGTCAGATAATACAACAGCTTACCGTGGAATGGAAATACTTCCGCACAAGGGTGTTATTAAGTATAAGGATGATGAGATAACTCTTACTAAAAATGAAATGACAATATTCATGTATCTGTTATCACACAGGGAGCATATAGTTTCAAGAGATGAGCTTATGACTGAGCTGTGGAACAATGAGGAGTATCTTAATGACAATGCACTGACTGTGAATATAAGCAGATTAAGAGGCAGATTTAAAGATATTGGTCTGGAAGATGTTATTGAGACAAGAAAGGGACAGGGATATATTCTCGTATGAAGTCAGGAAAATATATTAAAGACAGACTGTATTCAATGTGCATATTTGTGGCAATGCTTATCATAAGCGTACTTATGATGGCGGCATTCAAGGTGTCTGTACAGTTGATAATCGCAGAAATATGTATAATGATAATATGCTATATTGCAGTTGTGCTGGCAGATTATTACCACAGAAAGAAGTTCTATGACGAACTGGAGGCTAACATAGCTGCACTTGAAGAAAAATATCTTATTACAGAGACACTTGTCAGGCCGGCTTTCTATGAAGGGCAGATTTTCTATGATTCTGTGAGTGACATAGACAGGTCGATGACGGAGAATGTTAAACGATACAGGCAGGGAATGGAGCAGTTCAAAGAGTATGTTGAAATGTGGATTCATGAGATAAAGCTTCCGATAGCCTCACTTACACTTATGCTTCATAATAACATGGATAAATGTGATAAAGAATTTGCGGACAGGATGAATACGCAGATTCGCAGAATCAATAACTATATTGAGCAGATACTTTATTATGTGAGAAGCGAAAATGCAGAAAAAGACTATATAATTAACGATGCCAGACTGTCTAAGATTATAAGTAATGTAGCATTAAAGAATAAGGATGATCTGCTTGAAAATGATATCACATTTGAAGTGAGCAATGCAGACAGGATTGTTCTTACAGATGCAAAGTGGATGGAATTCATGCTTAACCAGATAGTGAATAACAGCATAAAGTACAAGGATAAGACAAAGACAGAGTCGTATATAAAGATGTCGGCAGCAGAGGATAAAAAATGTGTTGTCCTTGAAATACTGGATAATGGAATTGGCATAAATGCGTCTGATTTGCCGAGAGTTTTTGACAAATCATTTACAGGGGAGAATGGAAGAGAGTTCTCCAAGGCAACAGGAATGGGACTTTATATTGTAAAGAAGCTTTGTGACAAATTAGGCTCTAAGGTAAGCATTGAGTCAGTTAATGGCGAGTATACACGGGTGAAGATTACATTTTATAAGAATGATTTCTATAAGGAGATAACAGACAGCAATGAAAGTGGCAGTATGTGATGACAACAGAGAGTTCTGTGAGAAGGAACGGACGACTATAAAAGATGTATTTAAGCAGTATTTTCAGGGAGAAGATTGTCAGGTGGATATCTACAATGATGGTCAGACAATTATTAATAATTATCCTGACAATGCTTACGATATGGTGTTTCTTGACCTTGAACTGGGTGAGGAGAATGGATTTGATATTGCGGAACAGATAGTATTAATGAATAATGACGCAATTATAATATTTGTTACATCTCATGAGAATCTGGTTTATGAAGCATTCAGATTCAGACCGCTTGGGTATATAGTTAAAGACAGATTTGACCGTGAATTTACAAGAATGATGGTAAAGATAGTTGATAAACTGATAAAGATGAGGCAGGTAATAGAACTGGGTGGAGAGAAATTCTATGTTGACAGGGTTGTTTCAATTGCAACGCAGAAAAGGAAGATATGTGTCAAAAGTCTTAAAGGAGAAATATTATTGGCAGATTCATATACCAGGCATGTTGCAGAGCTTGAAAAATATGGATTTGTGCAGTCAAGCAAGGGAGTGCTTATTAATATGAAATATATTAAGTGCATTGATGAAGATAACGATGTATTTGTGATGTATAATAACGAGCGTGTTCCTATAAGCAGGCGCAGGAAGAAAGATGTCATAGAAGAATACAGAAAATTCATGTTTGATAATAACAGGTAGGAAACAGGTATGATGGATATAATTAATATAGTGCTTACATGTGTATTCCTGTGTGTAATGAATACAGGTGTAATATTTATTATGGACAAGATAAGGAAGCTGACGGGAGATAATATAATACATGTGATTAAGATGGTTCTGTTAGTGGGTGCAGGGGCAGCAGTCTATATAATGACATATTATGGAATCAATCCATGGGTGATAATGGAACTAATGATTATCATTGCCATTCTGATTGTACAGTATATAGAACAGATAACAATTAAGGTACTACTGGAAATATCACTGATAAATTGTATCGGCATAGCCATATTATCTGCTAATCAGGCTGATATAATAGCAATATGTATCGTATATCTGATTGTGGAATTATATATGTTTGTAGTCTATCTGTCTGCAGTAATTATAAAATACAGGGAATTGGATAATCTGGAAATGATGTTCATACAGATATGTGTAAGTTCAGTGCTGGCGGGATTATTCTTTGGAACAGGCATATATGACACATATAATTATGGGGTAGAGACCGCTGGAATATTAATTGTGACAGTTTTAACATTTGAAATAATCGGACATTGGATGCAGGACTTTTTTAACAGGACAGAGGAGATTAATAAAAGGATAGAATATGCTAACGAACAGTTTGAGGTTGAACGTGTCCAGAAAATGTATGAAGAAAGCAGAAAGTTAAGACACGACCTTAAGCAGTGCCTGACTTCTGCAATTGGTTATATGGATGACAACAATTATGATAAGGCAGAAGATTTCTTAAAGAATATTATGAGTGAGAAAATCAATTCATATGCTTATAGAAAATACTGTGATAATAGAACGCTCAACTATATTCTTAATGATAAGAATGATAAATGTGAAAAGCAGAATATAGCATTTACATGTATGGTACTTGGTCAGGTTGGACTGATTGATGATATAGATATGTGTATTCTTGCCGGAAATGTAATTGATAATGCCATTGAGGCAGCAGCAAAATGCAGTGATCCGTATGTCAATGTTGAGATAACAAGCAGAGGTGGAATATTTATGGATGTGGAAAATCCTGTTAAAGAAACATTTCTTAACAGAAAGAATCCGTTCCTGACTACTAAGCTTGATAAGAATAATCATGGAATTGGTACGAAGAGCATAAGGGATATTGTTGCCAAATATAATGGGGAAATCAGGTATGAGGAAAAGGAAGGAAAGGTAACATGTCATATATTCCTTTCGACCAAATATGTTAAGAAAGATAAAGAATAATTACCACTTGTGTCAAAAAACGACCGCTTGTGCATATGCTATTGAAAACAAGTGAATAGGGAATTACATTAAGACTGTACATTGATGGATGTACAGTCTTTTTAGTATAAGGAGAAGATATGAAGAAGAAAATAAAGAGTGCAGTAATAAGTATAGTTGTTATAGCAGTATTATTATTGGCAATTCTAATTGGTGTTAAGAATGGTACACTAGATAAGCTGACAAAAGAAATGCCGACACTTGCAACAAATCAGGCAGAGACAGAAAAGGCAACGGTAAATGCGAGAAATAATTCTACAGAAAGTAAACCTTATGATGGAATCGAGGTTGCTGAATATGGAGAAGAGTTTGTAATACGTAGAAAAATAGATGGCCGTAAGTACGACGAAAATGATAGAACTACATATAATATATATCATGTAAAAGTTAATGATTGCAAGATATCGAGACAGTGTGATTTTGATATTAACAGGTTGGATTTTGGATTGGATAATAAGAAAAAAAGTTTGGATGAAAACAATAATTTTATATCAGATTTTTATTATGCAACAGTAGAATTGGAGATAACAAAGGATATTGATGATAATGATGTGATGGATTATATGAATGTTTTTCAGACGACTTGGTCTATATTAAAATTGAATAGCGATGGAACAACACAGTCATTTAAAACTAGTGCATGTGTTGGCTCTGATGCGGAAACTAATCAAATTGGAAAAACAAATTTTAGCTTTGAAAAAGGAGAAACAAGAACATTAACATTATATTATATATTGTCGGATGAAGAAGTCGAAAATGATAAACTTGTTATAAGTTTTAGCCTTAAAAATTCACCATTTATAGGTCCATTAGCAATCGTACACGAACCAGAAGCAAATTAAATAAGTTTTTTAAAACAAGATAATTACCACTTGTGCAAAAAAACGACCGCTTGCGCATATGCTCTTGAAAAGAATTGAATAGGGAATTACATTAAGACTGTATGTTGAAGAAATTCAATGTACAGTCTTTTTAGTATAAGGAGCAGATATGAAGAAGAAAATAAAAAGTGCAGTAATAAGCATAGTTGTTATAGCAGTATTATTATTGTCAATTCTAATAGGGGTTAAGAATGGTACGCTAGATAAGCTGACAAAAGAAATGCCGACACTTGAAACAAAACAGGAAGAGACAAAGAAGTCAGCAGAAAATGAGTTTCAAAAAAATGAAAGCAGTAACTCTGCGAGAATAAGAAATTCTAGCAGAAGAGATATAGCAAATGTTGGTCAGCAGTTTGAATTAAGAAATAATGATGTAAAATATACATATGATGAGAATAATCGAGAAACTTATAATGTATTTTATATAACTGTTAAGAGCGTCAATATTTCTAGACAATGCGACTTTGATATTAATAGAATTGATTTTGGATTGAGTACAAAAAGAGATAGTATGGATAATAATAATTTTATATCGGATTACTATTATATGACGGTTGAATTGGAAGTAACCAAGGATATTAATGACAATGAAATGTTTGCAGATGATTATAATAATTTACAAACATTATGGACTAGTGTTAAGGTTAATAAGGACGGTACATATAACAAAATTAAGGATTATGAAAATGTAGGGTCAAGTTCAGACAATACTCATGGAAATGTACATTTTGAAAAGGGTGAAACTAAAATAATAACATTATACTATCTTATAACAGATGAAGAATTTGAGAATGAAACATTAGCAATAGATTTTCATTATTATGGGTCACCATGCAAAGGAACATTAGCAATCGTACATGAACCAGAGACAAATTAGATAGGGCATTTTCATGAAATATTTACCACTTGTGTCAAAAAACGACCGCTTGTGTATATGCTCTTGAAAAGAAGTGAATAGGGAATTACATTAAGACTGTACGTTGATGAAATTCAATGTACAGTCTTTTTAATATAGGGGGAAGATATGAAGAAGAAAATAAAAAGTGCAGTAATAAGTATATTCGTTATAGCAGTATTATTATTGTCAATTCTAATAGGTGTTAAGAATGGCACACTAGATAAGCTGACAAAAGAAATGCCAACACTTGCAACAAAACATGAACAGACAGATATACAAAATGAAAATCAAAACAATACAGGTAGTGATTCTGCAAGAGAAGAAAACTTAAGTAAAAGAGATGTGGCGTATATAGGTCAGCAGTTTGAATTGAGGGATGATGATATAAGATATAAATATGATGAAAATAATCGGAAAACATATAATGTATTTTATATATCTGTTAGAACCGTTAATATTTCCAGAGAATGTAATTTTGATGTAAATAGAATAAGATTTGGACTAGATGATAAGAAAGATAGTATTGATGCAGATTATAATTTTATATCAGATTATTACTATGCAATGATAGAGTTAGAGGTTACTAAGGATATTAATGATAATGATATAATATTAGATAATGATAATGAATTCCATATATTATGGCATTCTGTAAAACTGAATGAAGATGGTACATATAATAAAATTGAAAATTATGAAAATGTTGGGACAAGTTCAGACAATACTCATGGAAATGTTCATCTTGAAAAGGGTGAAACTAAAACAATAACATTATACTATCTTATAACAGATGAAGAATTTGAGAATGAAACATTAGCAATAGATTTTTATATTGAGGGGTCACCATGCAAAGGAACATTAGCAATCATACATGAACCAGAGGCAAATTAGATAGAGCGTTTTTATGAAATAGTTACCACTTGTGCAAAAAAACGACCGCTTGTGCATGGGCTATTGAAATTGATAAATATAAAAGATACATTGATGAAGATGGATATTTATATGTATCTGATTGAAAAGGAGAAATATGAAGAAGAAAATAAAAAGTGCAGTAATAAGTATAGCAGTTATAGCAGTATTATTATTGTCAATTCTAATAGGGGTTAAGAATGGTACGCTTGATAAGCTGACAAAAGAAATGCCGACACTTGCAACAAGTCAGGAAGAGACAGAGAAGACTACAGTAAATGTTAAAAATGATTCTACAGAAAGTAAACCATATGAAGGAATAGAAATTGCTGGATATGGAGAAGAGTTCGATGTAAAATTGCATATTTTGACATCTGGTAAATATGATGAAAATGATAGAAGTACTTATAACATATTTCATGTAAGAGTTAATGATTGTAAAGTATCGAGACAGTGTGACTTTGATATAAATAGGATTGATTATGGATTAGAAAATAAGAAGGCTAGCATGGATAGTAATAATAACTTTATATCAGATTATTACTATGCAGCAGTAGAATTAGAAATAACTAAGGATGTTGATGATAACGAAACATCTGGTGTATATGATAATATTTTTCAGACTGTTTGGTATATAGAAAGTTTAAAAGATGATGGAACACATCCGCCTATTAAAAATGCAGGAACGGTTGGCTCTGATGCAGAAGCCAATCAAATGGGAAAAACATATTTCAGTTTTGAAAAAGGTGAAACAAAAAAATTAATATTATATTGTATATTTACAGACGAAGAGGTTGAAAATGACACAATTGCTTTGAGTTTTCATGATAGGACATCACCATATATAGGACCATTAGCAATCATACATGAACCAGGAGGAGAAAATGAATAAATTAATTAAAATAGAATTGGAAAGAGCATTTAAGAATAAGATGCTTATAATATCTGTAGTAATAGGATTAGTTATTGTTGGATTTAATATATGGAACGAGATTATTCCAGCAAGAAAAACATTAGATAAACTGCTTGAAATGGGAAAATACAGCGGTATACAGCTTCCGGGATTGTATATGAAGTGGATGGGGGTAAGACCGGGGTCTTATGTATTTCTTTATTACTTTATTATGCCGTTGTTGACAGCATTGCCATATTCTATAAGCATATTGATGGATGTGAAGAAGCATTATGTTAATAATATATTTACAAGAATTGATAAAAAGAAGTATTACAAAGCAAAGCTTTTTACCCAGTTTATGGCTGGTGGCTTTGTGGCAAGCTTCCCGCTTGTTATATCATTTGTTGTGACAGCTATGATTTTGCCGGCTTTTAAGCCAGAGTCGGTCAGCTCACAGTTTAATTTCTCAAAACTGTCAGTTTTTGGAGATTTATTTTTTGAAGCACCATTTGCAATGGCTGTTATAGTATTTTTATTTGCATTTGTGGGATTTGGACTAATTAACTGTATTGCATACATATTTGCAGACCTTGTAAATAACAGGTTTATGGTCGCACTTACACCATTCATGATGTATTTCTTTTATTATATTGTTTGTTCATCTATTGGAAGAGATGGCCCTATGGAATATCTGACAGCATCCAAACTGCGTTATTCTGAACTGAAATTTATGATAATTGATATGGTGATGTTAATAGTGCTGATAACAGTATCGTATTTTGTACGAAGCAGAAGAAAGGATGCAATCTGATATGAAGAAGAAAATATTAATAATAGCGTTAGTATGTATATTGGCGGGAGTGGCAGCGTTCTATATAGTTAAAGTCAATAAGATGTATCCACAGGGAAGTGTCACTGAATATGAGATTAATGAACAGGTTGAACTTAGCGGATATTCGGCTTGTGTTAACAGCTATAAGGTCATGTCAATTGATGATTTTATGAATGAGTATGGAATTGATAAACGAAAAGACAGAAGTGATACACAGGATGAAATATACGTTATGGTTGCGCAATGTACTTTAGATATAACGGGAGAGATGAAAGGATTTCCTTACGCAGATATCAGACTGGCATCGGGAGCTTTCTCGCAGGGAATATCTAATGATTATATAAGAGATATTAACAAAGATGTTAATTTTTCTAAGTTTGAGCAGGGGACAAGCATTACTGTAGATGTACCTTTCCTTATCCACAGCATATCATTTCCTCACAGCATAAATGCTGATAAGCTGAACAAAGAAGAATGGCAGTTGTATTTCTCGGTAACTCCGGGTAAGTATGTGAGAATGGGTAAATAATATGTGGAATGAATTGAGAAGAAGATATGTTAACAGGGAAATGTTGTTCTGGCTTGCGGGAGCAGTTATTTCACAGGAAGTTCTGCTTACGGTTTTCTTAAGAACTTTACAGAGAAATGTGTCGGGAACACCGTGTGTATTAGATGTATTGACCTGTATGTCACAGAATTATGTGTTTCCACTGATGATGATTATAGCAGCTGTCTGCAATCAGAGAATGATGAAATGCGACAGAGATCCAATGATAATTCTGAAATACAGTTCGAAGGCAGGAATATATCTGTGGCAGAGTATCTGTACGATAGTGTATTCGGCAGTGCTGTCGTTAATATATGAACTGGCTGCAATTGCATATGCAGCAACTAAGTTTGATGTATTTTTTAACTGGAACAGTTATTCAAGTTATAAATTAATGAATATGGATGTATTGCCGGCAGGTCAGGTAACAGGTATGCAGGTAATGTTTGTTTACTGGATATTAATGGCTTTGATGATTGCAATAACATGTTTTATAGGAATTATATTTGAAATAATATTTTCGTCAGATGTTATATCAGGTGTGGCTGTTATTATATTTGCAGGAGTAGATATATTTATACCGCTTACCTACCATAAAATGATTATATTCGGGGCTGCATGGTATAGTTCTGAAGAGTGCGCCAGAAAGCTTGGCATAGCTGCTTTAATTATGGCTGTTCTGATTATTGCAGGTCTTATTCTTCAAAGAAAGCGTGAGTATTATGAATACAAAAAAGAAGATGAGTAACAAAAGTATAAGAGGCGTTATATGGCATGATATTGAAAGAGGTTTCTATGCTGACAGATTTAGATATTTAATTGCTGCTCTTATGCTTGCCGGAGTGCTGATAATATTAGGAAATCATGAATTCGGAATGATGGATACGATATTCTTTATTCAGGGCGGTTATGATCCTGTTCTTATTATTAAGGAGGGAAAGATTGTATTTCCTTTTGTGTGGATGCTGATTCAGTTTCTTGTTCCATTCATGATATACAGTTATTGCAATGATGACTGTGAAGGCGTAGGAATTGATTTTCTTATGAAATGCAGAAGCAGAAGATTATGGTGGAACAGTAAATGTCTGTGGAACTGCCTGACTGTACTTTCTGTATATGCAATTCAGTATGCAACAGCATTTGTATATGGATTATACAATGGAAACTTGAGTATGAAGGTTAATTATGAGCTTTTTGAAAAGATTAGTAATAAGTCTGTCCCGGATAATACGGCAAATGTGTGGATTATAGTGTATATGCTTGTAATGCCGGTTGTTGTTTCTTTGGTAACAGCACTGGTTCAGATGACAATCTCCATGTTTACGAATCCGATGATTGGCATGCTCGCAGTTATGGCATGGAATGTTATGTCAGTATTTATAAACAATCCGATTATGATAGGAAATAATTCGATGGTGGTAAGAAGCAGTGTGTATAATGCACAGAGAATACAGGTATGGCAGTCAGCTGCGGTATGCATTGTTGTGTATATTGTCGTGTATGTGGTTGGAATGATTGGATTTAATAAAAAAGATATTCTTGTGAGGGAGGATTAAAACATGTATATTAAAATAACAGATGTTAATAAAACGATTAAGAAAGCACCAATATTAAGGGATATCAATCTGGAATTTACAGGTGGAAAAGTATATGGATTAAGAGGAAAGAATGGTTCAGGAAAGACTATGCTTATGCGTGCAATATGCGGGCTTATTACTCCGGATTCGGGAATAATTGATATTAATGGAAAGATACTTGGAAAAGATATCTCATTTCCGGAAAGTATAGGCGTGTTAATTGAGAATCCTGCATTTATAGGTAATTATACAGGATTTAAGAATCTTAAGGTGCTGGCATCTATTCAGAACAGAATTGGTGATGAACAGATAAGAAAGGCACTTGAAGATATCGGACTTGATCCGGATGACAAGAGAACATACAGAAAGTATTCTCTAGGAATGAAGCAGAAGTTAGGAATTGCGGCAGCAGTTATGGAGAACCCTGATATAATCATTCTTGATGAACCGATTAATGCACTTGATGAGGTAAGTGTTGAGAAGGTTCACGATATATTAGATGAACAGAAGAAAAGAGATGCGGTTATAATTATTGCATGCCATGATAAGGAAGAACTTGACCAGTTATCTGATGAGATAATAGAAATATCAGATGGCAAAATTATTAATAAAACCTGTTAATAGTTTCATTACATAGTACCGGAGTAATGTTACAAAATTGTAATGTTCCGTAATATTGAACAAACGACACCGGATTAGTTAAGTGGTAAAACATAATTAATCTATATGAAAGGAATTAATTATTATGGAAACAATACTTAAGATTGATAACATTGAAAAGTATTATGGAAACAAATCAAGTCTTACCAAAGCGATTGACAATATTTCGTTTGAGGTTGGAAAGGGAGAATTCGTTTCTATAATGGGAGCGAGCGGTTCAGGAAAGACGACTCTTCTTAACTGTATATCAACACTTGATAAGGTGACTACAGGTAAGATATATGTCGGAGACAACGAAATTACACAGTTAAAGGGCAATAAGCTTAACAAGTTCAGAAGAGAGGAGTTAGGCTTTATCTTTCAGGACTTTAATCTTCTTGATACCTTAACAGCATTTGAAAATATTGCACTGGCGCTTTCTATACAGAATGTTCCGGCTAGGGAGATTGAATTAAGAGTAAGACAGACTGCAAGAGAGCTAGGCATTGAAGATGTATTAAACAAATATCCTTATCAGATGTCAGGAGGACAGAAGCAGAGAGTGGCAAGTGCAAGAGCCATTATTACTAATCCAAAGCTTATTCTTGCTGATGAGCCTACAGGAGCACTTGATTCAAGGTCATCAAGGATGTTACTTGAGAGCTTTAATTTTCTTAATACTGAGCTTTTGGCAACAATTCTTATGGTAACACATGACGCATTTACAGCAAGCTACGCAGGCAGAGTGATATTTATCAAGGACGGTAAAATCTTTAATGAGATACGCAGAGGCGAATCTACAAGAAAAGAATTTTTTGATAAAATCATTGATGTTGTAACATTGTTAGGAGGCGACCTTAATAATGCTCTTTAAGATATCTTTAAAGAACATCAGGAAGAGTTTAAAGGATTATACCGTCTATTTCTTCACTCTTATTCTTGGTGTTGCAATATTTTATGTGTTTAATGCAATTGACAGTCAGAGCGTTATGCTTGATGTAAGAGAAAATATGATGGATATTATTAAGCTCATGAATGACATGCTTTCAGGAGTGAGCGTATTCGTATCGTGCATACTTGGATTTCTGATTATATATGCAAGCCGTTTTCTTATTAAAAGACGTAATAAGGAGTTTGGCATATATCTTACACTTGGAATGAGCAAGAGAAAGATTTCAGCGATTCTTTTCTTTGAGACACTGCTTATCGGCATTGTTTCACTTGTGGCAGGGCTTGTTATTGGTACAATCCTTTCACAGTTTATGAGCGTGATTGTTGCTAATATGTTTGATGCTGATATGACTAAGTTTAAATTCATATTCTCAATGAAGGCATGCGTCAAGACTTTAATATATTTTGCAATTATGTATGTGTTAGTTATGATATTTAACACATTCAGTATCAGCAGATGTAAGCTTATTGATCTTCTCAATGCAGGTAAGAAAACTGAGAAGGTTACCATGAAGAACCCGGTTGTCTGCACAATAGTATTCGTCATAGGTGTTGGTATTCTTTCTTATGCATACTGGATGGTTACAAGGGGTGTTAGTATTTTAAATACTTTTGATAAAATAGGTATTCCTATTGCACTTGGCTGTGTTGCCACATTTTTAATATTCTGGTCAGTCTCAGGTTTTATGATAAGAATATTCACAAGTATTAAGAGTGTGTATTATAAAGGTGTGAACAGCTTTGTGTTAAGGCAGTTCTGCAGCAAGATTAACACTACTGTATTCTCGACAACTGTTATATGTATCATGCTTTTTATTACAATAAGCGTGCTTTCTGCAGCACTTTCAATGAAGGATTCGCTTTCAAAGGATCTGGACAGTATGTGTCCTGTTGATGTACAGCTTGCAAAATATTCATATGATGCGATGAGCGAGGCATATGCCACATCACAGGATATGAATGAAAAAGACAGGGAAATGCTGGAAGATTCCAAATTAAGTATAATAGAAACACTTAATAACAGTGGATTTGATGCGCAGAAGTATTTTAAGGATGTTGCAGAATATAATATATACAACACCGGATTGACAGTTAAAGATACATTAGGGGATATTAATACAGATGATTATCAGTTTATGGCAGATACTATTATGCCGGTAATGACTATTGGCGATTATAATTCTGTTGCAAGACTGTACGGTAATAGTACGTATGAACTTAATGACGATGAATATATTATAGTGGCAGATTATAAGAACATGGTTATGATTAGAAATCAGGCATTAAAGAAAGGAATTACATTATCTGTCAATGGAAAAGAGTATAAACCAAGATATAGTGAATGCATGGATGGTTTTGTACATATTGGTGTTCAGAATATGAATGACGGGATTCTTGTTGTGCCTGATAACGCGGTAAAACCACAGCAGGTACGTAATATGGGACTTAGTGCTGACTATAGGGCAGATACTAAGGAAGAAAGATATTCTATTGAAACACAATTAGACAATTTAATGAAAAATATATCATTTCAAACGAGTTTCATTAGCTGGAATTCCAGAATTGACCTGGCTGAAAGCAGTGTCGGGCTTGGAGCATTAGTTACATTTATTGCCTTATATTTAGGGATTATATTCCTTATAAGCAGTGCGGCAATTCTTGCTTTGAGAGAATTGTCAGACAGTGCAGACAATAAGGAACGATATGGAATGTTAAGGAAGCTTGGAGTTGATGAGAGAATGATTGATATGGCGCTTTTTAAGCAGATTGGAATATTTTTTGCGTTTCCGCTGATTCTCGCACTTATTCATTCTGTGTTTGGAATTAAGTTTATTAACATAATTCTTGCAACTATGGGAATGAGTTCAATGGCAGCATCTATAGGGCTTACGCTCGCATTCGTTGCTGTTATTTATGGAGGATATTTCCTTATAACTTATCTGTGCAGCAGAAGCATTATAAGACCGGTAAGATAATTATTTAATAATATGATTGTATTTTTAATAACAATCTGCTATAATGCTGATAAAGAAATTTGAACGTGAATAACGTTGGTATTAATTTAGATAATTTTCTTCATTTTACACTTCCTCTTATAGGACGCCATCTGACATGGATGGCGTCCTTTTTTTGCGTGAGTAGCGATGAGAGAAGATATGGAAAGTTCACAGTTGTGCTTGCGCAAAACAGGTAGCGATGACAATCCTAAAAAAAGATGTTATAATCATCTGGTTATGAAATGGAGGTATGTATGATTTATAACGATTTAATGGAAGATATAAAAAGCGCAGATTATGTGCTTTTCGGACTTGGAAAAGAGATATATAATTCGGATGATGCAGAGGTTAATGATAATCTTAAGAAGCTTTTTGAGTCGATGGAGCATGTGAATTATTTTATCGTATCTACTGATAAAGAAGGAAGAATAAGAAATGCGGGATTTAACGAAAGACGTATAGTCTGTCCGGCTAATGAGTCTGCTGCCGAAGAAGAGGAGAAACAGTGGGATTTCTATAACAAATGGCTTTCTTCTTCACTTGCAAAGAAGCTTGTTATTATAGAGCTGGGCGAGGATTTTTCTAATCCTAACATTATCAGATGGCCATTCGAGAGAATTGTCATGATTAATCAGAAGGCTAAGCTGTACCGTGTTCATAGCACATTTTACCAGATTCCTAAGGAAATCAGTGACAGAGCTTTCGCCTGTGAGATGAATGGGGCACAGTTTATAAAAGAACTTGTCAAATATTGTTAAGACGAATTTTTTGTGATAATATTTTACTGATTATTACAGAATACATGTGTATGGAAGGACAGAAGGATGATTGGAATTATCGATTATGATGCTGGCAACTTGCGCAGCGTTGAAAAGGCTTTAGTATCATTAGGCGAGGAAGTTATCGTATCAAGAGATTCAAGTGAAATCCTGCAGGCGGATAAGGTTATTCTTCCGGGGGTTGGTTCATTTGGAGATGCCATGAATAATCTTGATAAGTTCGGACTTGTTGATACTATTAAGAAGGTTGCTGCGAGTGGAACACCATTTCTTGGAATATGCCTTGGACTGCAGCTTTTGTTTAAGGAAAGTGATGAGACTCCGGGAGCAGAGGGACTTGATATTCTCCCAGGAAAGATATTAAAGATTCCTGCTAAGGATGGCTTCAAGATTCCACATATGGGCTGGAATTCTCTTGATGTTAAGCCGGAAGCGAGACTCTTTAAGGGACTTGAAGGTAACCCATATGTATATTTTGTACATTCCTATTATCTTAAGGCAGCAGATGAGGGAATTGTTGCTGCAACTACCGAATACACTACACATATTCATGCTTCGGTTGAGAGTGGCAATGTGTTTGCATGCCAGTTCCATCCAGAGAAGAGCAGCGATGTAGGACTTAAGATATTAAAGAATTTCGCGTCATTATAATTGCTAAAAGGAGTTGCTGATGTTTACTAAAAGAATTATACCATGCCTTGACTGCAAGGATGGAAGAGTTGTCAAAGGAACTAATTTTGTTGATTTAAGAGATGCAGGGGATCCTGTAGAGGTTGCATCAATGTACGATAAATCAGGTGCAGACGAACTTGTATTTCTTGATATTACAGCTTCAAGTGATGGAAGAAACACAACTGTTGATCTTGTAAGAAGAGTGGCAGAAAGAGTGTTTATTCCGTTTACTGTAGGCGGTGGAATACGAAGCACAGATGATTTTAAGGTACTTTTAAGAGAAGGGGCTGATAAGATATCAATTAATTCGGCAGCTATTATAAATCCACAGCTTATATCTGATGCAGCTGATAAGTTTGGAAGCCAGTGTGTTGTAGTTGCAATTGACGCAAAGAGGAATAGTGATGGTCATTGGAGCATATATAAGAATGGCGGAAGAGTTGATATGCATATGGATGCTGTAGAATGGGCTATGAAGGCAGAAAAGCTCGGTGCAGGAGAGATTCTTCTTACAAGTATGGATTGTGACGGAACGAAAGCCGGATATGATATTGAGCTTACTAATACAATTGCGTCAAATGTATCAATACCTGTAATTGCTTCAGGTGGTGCAGGCAGTAAAGAACATTTTCTTGATGCATTTACTAAGGGAAAAGCAGATGCAGCACTTGCAGCTTCACTATTCCATTATAAGGAGCTTGATATTATGGAGCTTAAGAAATACCTTGCAGATAATGGTATTCCTATGCGTATGTAGGAGGATATGGATATGTCGATGATAGATAATGACTGGCTTCCTGCTATTAAGGAGGAATATTCCAAGCCATATTACAAGGAATTATTTACGTTTGTTAAGGATGAATACAGCAAATATGTTGTATATCCTCCGGCAGATGATATATTTAATGCATTTCATTTTACGCCACTTAGTAAGGTTAAGGTACTGATACTTGGTCAGGATCCTTATCATAATGTACATCAGGCACACGGACTGTCTTTTTCGGTACTTCCGGGAGAGGAAGCACCGCCTTCACTTAAGAATATATATAAAGAACTGCATGATGACTGTGGATGTTATATTCCTAATAACGGATATCTTAAGAAATGGGCCGACCAGGGAGTGCTTCTGCTTAACACAGTACTTACTGTAAGAGCACATCAGGCTAATTCACATCAGGGACACGGCTGGGAGCAGTTTACGGATGCAGTTATTAATGCTGTCAATATGCAGGACAGACCTATTGTGTATATGCTGTGGGGTTCGCCTGCACAGAGAAAGGCATCAATGCTTAATAATCCGAAACATCTAATTCTTAAAGCACCACATCCAAGTCCGTTATCTGCGTACAGAGGCTTTTTTGGATGCAGACATTTCAGCCAGTGCAATGAATTTTTAAAGGCTAATGGGGTAGAACCGATTGACTGGCAGATTGAGAATATATAATACACTTGATTTTTTGATTAATATTATGTATTATCAATTCTGTTTATTATTAAATTAAATAGGAGATAGTATGTTAAAAAAGTATTTGTATATTTTTCTTATTTCTATGGTTCCACTTATTGAGCTTAGAGGTGCAATTCCTGTATCACAGGGATTCCAGCTGCCGTTGTTACAGTCATACATTGTGTGCGTAATAGGTAATATGCTTCCTGTACCGGTTATTTACCTTTTTGCAAGAAAGGTTCTTGAGTGGGGAAAGGATAAGAAATATATTGGAAAGTTCTTTACTTTCTGTATTGAAAAAGGACACAAGGGTGGAGAGAAGCTTAAGGAGAAGGCTGGAAGAGGTCTTTTTGTAGCATTATTACTTTTTGTTGGAATTCCGCTTCCGGGAACAGGTGCATGGACTGGAACACTTGCAGCAAGTTTTCTTGATATGGGATTTAAGAAGAGTGTAATAGCAGTTTTGTTAGGAGTTTTGCTTGCAGGAGTGATTATGGGAATCGCAAGTGCGGGAGTATTTACAGCAATTTTTAGTTTTGCATAAGATTATTAATTGGCTTGAAATCCAGTATTTAAGCGCTTTTTTGAAGATTTTGAAATATTTTTTGAAAATTTTTTAAAAAAATTCAAAAAAGTGCTTGACGGATTACGATAATTGAGTTAAGATATCATTGTTGCTGCGGTACACAACTGCAAGACAACGAAAGCTATGGCTTGTTGGTCAAGAGGCTAAGACGCCGCCCTCTCACGGCGGAATCAGGGGTTCGATTCCCCTACAAGCTACTATATGTGATACGGAAAGAGTGGGCAGAGATGTCCACTCTTTCGTTCATATATAAGAAAACTGAATACTTTTAGAAAGGGTGAGTACTGCATGGGAAAAAGAGAAAGCTATGAAGCTAAGACAACAGAACTTATACAGCCGGTTGTTGAAGCTAACGGCGTGGAACTTTTTGATGTTGACTACGTGAAAGAAGGCAGCGACTGGTATCTGCGTGTCTACATTGACAAAGAAGGCGGAGTTACTATTGATGACTGCCAGAATGTGAGCAGAGCTTTCAATGAGATACTGGACAGGGAGAATTACATTGATGACCAGTATATATTTGAGGTGAGTTCTCCGGGTCTTACAAGACCTCTTAAGAAAGAGAAGGATTATGAAAAGAGTATTGGCAGAATGATTGAGATTAAATTATTCAGTCCTGTTGATAAATCTAAGGAATATTCCGGGGTTCTTAAGGAATATGATAAAGATACGGTAACAATCAGTATTGATGATGTAACTAAAACATTTGACAGAAGTAATCTGGCTATGATCAGATGGGCATTTGTAGATGAAGTATAATATATTTTTGGAGGAAATTAAAAGCAATGAATAAGGAATTAATTATGGCACTTGATGCTCTTGAGAAGGAGAATGGAATCGATAAAGAGATTATGTTTGCAGCTATCGAGAAATCTCTTATGGATGAGTACAAGGCTGAGTTTGATAAGGCTGATAATGGTCGTGTTGAGTTAGACAGAAGAACAGGCGATTTCCACATTTATTCTGACAGAACTGTTGTTGAGGAAGTTATTGTTCCAGAGAACAGAGAGAATAAGAAAGAAAAATATGTATCAGGTACTGATATTGCATTAGAAGATGCCAGAAAGATTAAGCCTGACTGCCAGCTTGGTGATGTTATTACTGTTGAAGTAAAGTCTGAGGAGTTCTCAAGAAAGGCTGCCAAGAATGCTAAGAATACTATTGTGCAGACTATCAGAGAGCAGGAAAAGAATGCTCTTTATAATGAGTATCATTCTAAGGAGAAGGAACTTATTACAGGTATTGTGCAGAGAGTTGCTGACAATGGTGATCTTACAATTGATCTTGGAAGACTCCAGACAGTTCTTAAGGCTGATGACAAGTTCAAGGATAAGAAGTTTGCACCAGGCGACAGAATTAAGTTATATGTTGTTGATGTAATTAACAGAGAAAAGGGTGGCCCTGTTGTAAGAGTTTCAAGAAAGTCACAGGAGCTTGTTAAGAAGCTTTTTGAAGAAGAAGTTACAGAGATTAAAGACGGCGTTGTTGAAATCATGGGTATTGCAAGAGAAGCTGGCTCAAGAACTAAGATGGCAGTAAGAGCTAATGTTGCAAATGTAGATCCTGTAGGTGCATGTGTTGGTATTAATGGTGCAAGAGTTAAAGCTATTGTTAATGAGCTTGGTAATGAGCAGATAGATATCATTGAGTGGGACAGCAATTCAGCACAGCTTATTGTTAACGCATTAAGCCCTGCAAAGGTTGTTTCAGCAGTAGCTGATGATGAAGAGAAGAAGGCTAAGATTGTTGTTTCTGAGCAGCAGCTTTCTTTAGCAATCGGTAAGCAGGGACAGAATGTAAGACTTGCTGCAAAGCTTACAGGATATGGAATTGATATTAAGAGCGAGGCTGAACCTGAAGAACATACAGAAGAAGAAAACTTAGAAGAAGAGTATGTTGAACCATCTGAAATAAGCCTTGATGAAGAATAATTATTAGGAGTGATGCATAGTGGCTACAGTAAAGAAGATTCCACAAAGACAGTGTATTGGCTGCGGTCAGATGAAGGATAAGAAGGACTTAATCCGTATTCTGAAGACACAGGATGAATCAATTGTTATAGATGCTACAGGCAGGAAGAATGGCAGAGGGGCTTATATATGTGCGAATGAAGACTGCCTGTCTAAAGCATTTAAGAATAAGGGACTTGAAAGGTCATTTAAGATGGCAGTAGATTCTGCTGTCTATGATGAGTTAGCAAAGGAGCTGAATAATATTGGAAAATAAACAGAAAATCCTTAATATGATTGGACTTGCGCAGAAAGCCGGAAAGGTTGCAAGCGGAGAGTTTTCAACAGAGAAGGCTGTTAAAACCGGAAAGGCATACACAGTTATTGTTGCAGATGATTCTTCAGATAATACTAAGAAAATGTTTACAAATATGTGTACTTATTACAAGGTTCCGATACATTTTTTTAGTGACAAAGAAAGCGTAGGCCATGCAATGGGAAAAGAGTTCCGCGCATCACTGGCAGTCCTTGATGAAGGATTTGCAAAGACCATAGAAAAATATTTTGAACAGGGTTTAGAATAACAGCAGTGCTGTTATTTGGAAAAGAGGTTAAATGGCAAATATGAGAGTACATGAATTGGCAAAAGAATTAAATATAACATCTAAGGATATTACTGATATGCTTAGCAACAGCGAGAAGACTTATAAGCCTGTAAGCGGGCTTACAGATTCAGAAATAACAAGCGTGAGAAAGAAGTTTGCTCCTGCACCTAAGGCTGAGAATAAGCCGGCGGCACAGCCAGCAAAGCAGTCACAGCCTGTAAAGAATGATAACAGGGACAACAGACAGCAGAATCAGACTCCAAAGCAGTCACAGCAGGGAACACAGAATAAGTCTGGCAATGCTGATGATAAGAAGCATATCTCACAGGTATATTTCCCACAGAACAGTTCAAGGGATAAGAATCCTAGAAGAGATAATAATAACAGAGACGGACAGCGCGATAACAACGGCGGCTACAGAAATAATGACCGTAATAATGGCGGTTATAGAAATAATGACCGTGATAATAACGGCGGTTATAGAAACAACGACCGAGGTAATAACGGTTACAGAAATAATGACCGTAATAATAACGGTGGTTATGGCAACCGTGATAACAACGGTGGCTACAGGAATAACGACCGTAATAACAATGGCGGCTACGGTAACCGTGATAATAATGGTTACAGAAATAATGACCGTAACAATGGCGGCTATAGAAACAATGACCGCAACAACAATGGCGGTTATGGCAACCGTGATAATAATGGCGGTTACAGAAATAATGACCGTAACAACAATGGTGGTTATGGTAATCGTGATAATAATGGCGGTTATAGAAACAATGACCGCAACAATAACGGCGGTTTCAGAAATGACAGAAACGGACAGTCTGGAAATGGCGGTTTCAGAAAGGATAATGACCAGAACCGTGGAGGATTTAACGGAGGTCAGAGAAGAAATAATGACAGAAGAGATTCTGCACCTAAGGAAGAGTTTGATTTTTCAGCTAAGCCAGATTCAAGAAGACATGATTCAAGAATAGACAGCAAGAAGAATGACAGAAAGAGAGATAATGAGGCTAAGGAAAATCTTAAGTTCGCTAACAGCAGATTTGATAAGAAGCCTATGACAAAGCCTGAGAAGAAGGAAAAGGAAGAAGAGACAATCAAGCAGCTTGTTCTTCCAGATACTCTTACTATCAAGGAACTTGCAGATAAGATGAAGGTAGCTCCTGCAGCACTTGTTAAGAAGTTGTTCTTACAGGGTAAGGTTGTTACTATTAACGAAGAGATAGATTACGATGCAGCAGAAGAGATTGCTCTCGAGTTCAACTGTATATGTGAGCATGAAGAGAAGGTTGATGTTATTGCAGAACTTCTTAAGGAAGATGAAGAACCAGAGGATAAGCTTGTTCCAAGACCACCAGTTGTCTGCGTTATGGGACACGTTGATCATGGTAAGACTTCATTACTTGATGCAATCAGAGAAACTCATGTGACAGCTAAGGAGTCAGGCGGAATCACACAGAAGATAGGTGCTTACCAGGTAAATGTAAATGGTAATCTTATTACATTCCTTGATACTCCGGGTCATGAAGCATTTACAGCTATGAGAATGCGTGGTGCTCAGGCTACAGATATTGCTATTCTTGTTGTAGCTGCAGATGATGGTGTAATGCCACAGACAATTGAAGCTATTAACCATGCAAAGGCAGCAGGTGTTGAGATTATTGTTGCTGTCAATAAGATTGATAAGCCTAATGCTAATATCGAGAAGGTTAAGCAGGAGCTTACTGAGTATGGTCTTATTGCAGAAGACTGGGGCGGTTCTACTACATTTGTTCCGGTATCAGCACATACTAAGCAGGGTATTGATGAGCTTCTTGATATGATTCTTCTTACAGCAGAGGTTAATGAACTTAAGGCTAACCCTGACAGAAAGGCAAGAGGTATTGTTATTGAGGCTGAGCTTGATAAGGGACGTGGTCCTGTAGCATCTATCCTTGTACAGAAGGGTACTCTTCATGTGGGAGATGCTGTATCAGCAGGTTCTTGCTATGGTAAGATAAGAGCCATGATTGATGATAAGGGTAACAGAGTAAAGGTTGCCGGACCATCTACTCCGGTTGAGATTCTTGGTCTTAATGATGTTCCTAATGCAGGTGAAATCATTATGGCTGCTGATTCAGAGAAGGAAGCAAGAAGTACAGCAGAGACATTTATCAGCGAGGGAAGAAAGAAGCTTCTTGATGATACTAAGCATAAGGTATCTCTTGATGCACTCTTTGAACAGATTCAGGCTGGTAATATGAAGGAACTTAATATTATCATCAAGGCTGATGTACAGGGTTCTGTTGAGGCTGTTAAGTCAAGTCTTGTAAGACTTTCTAATGATGAGGTTGTTGTTAAGGTAATTCATGGTGGTGTTGGTAATGTTAATGAATCCGATGTAGTACTTGCATCAGCTTCTAATGCTATCATCATTGCATTTAACGTTAAGCCTGATAATCAGGCAAGAATTGTTGCAGAGAGGGAAAAGGTCGATTTAAGACTTTACAGCGTTATCTACAATGCTATTGAAGATGTTGAGGCAGCCCTTAAGGGTATGCTTGAGCCTATTTATGAAGAAAAGATTATCGGTCATGCAAGAATCATGCAGATATTCAAGGCTTCAGGAGTTGGTAATATTGCCGGCTGTATCGTTGAAGAGGGAAGAATTACAAGAGATTCTGTTGTCCGTATAACAAGAGGAAGCGAGAAGGTTTATGAAGGACCTATCGCATCTCTTAAGCACTTCAAGGATGAGGTTAAGGAAATCAAGGCAGGTACTGAGTGTGGTATGGTATTTGAAAAGTTCAATGATATCCAGCCAGAGGATATGATTGAAGCACATATCATGGTTGAAGTGCCAAGATAGGATTTAGTTTTTATTTGGAGAATATATGCGTAAAAATAGTGTAAAGAATACCCGTATTAACGGCGAGGTATTGAAAGAATTAAGTAATATAATCAGAAGTGAGATTAAAGACCCTAGAATCAACCCTATGACTTCGGTTGTAGCGGTTGAGGTCGCTCCTGACCTTAAGACATGTAAGGCATATATAAGTGTTCTTGGTGATGAAAAGTCACAGAGGGATACGATTACAGGTCTTAAGAGTGCAGAAGGATATATAAGAAGACAGCTTGCAAGAACTGTCAATTTAAGAAATACTCCTGAAATAAGATTCATTCTTGATCAGTCAATTGAGTATGGTATTAATATGTCTAAGCTTATTGATGAAGTTACAGAACATGATAATAAGATGCACGTTGAGGTTGAAGACGAGACAGAATAAAGAGGTTAGTCATGAATATTATTGAAGAAATCGGACATGCAAAGGTTATAGGTATCACAGGACATATCCGTCCTGATGGTGACTGTGTTGGTTCAACATTAGGTTTATATAATTATATCAGGAAGAATCTTCCTGAGTGCGAGGTTACTGTTTATCTTGAAAAGCCGTCAGATGAATTTAATTATTTATCTGGTATTAATGATATTAAGCATGAGGCTGAGGATAAGCATTTTGATTTATTCGTAGTACTTGACTGCAGTTCAATGGATAGAATTGAACCATTTATGAGCTGCTTTGAAAATGCTGATAAGACTATCTGCATAGATCATCATATAAGCAATAATTCATTTGCTGATGTTAATTATGTAGAGCCACAGTCAAGTTCGGCATGTGAAGTTCTCTATACAACATTTGACGAGGATAAGGTCGATAAAAATGTTGCAGAGTGCATATATACAGGAATAATCCATGATACAGGTGTGTTTAAGTACAGCTGTACATCAAGAAGGACAATGGATATAGCTGGAAAGATGATGGAGATGGGAATTGATTATTCTGACATTATCGATAACAGCTTTTATAAGAAGAGTTATATCCAGAACCAGATTCTTGGAAGAGCTTTGCTTGAAAGTGTGTTGTTTTATGATGGCAGATGTATATTTTCAAGTGTATCTATTGAAGAAATGAATTTCTATGGTGTCACTGGCAAAGAACTTGGTGGAATTATTGAGCAGTTACGCTTAACAGACGGAGTTGAAGTGGCTATATTCCTTTATGAAACAGATAAGGACGAATACAAAGTAAGTCTTCGTTCAAAGAAAATGATTGATGTTGCAAGAATTGCCACAGCATTTGGCGGTGGAGGACATGTGAGGGCAGCAGGATTCTCTGCTAAGGGCAATGTCCACAGTATCGTTAATAAGATTGGCGAAATGATTGAGCAGCAGTATAATGAGGATAATGCATGAATGGTGTTTTAAATGTATATAAGGAGCAGGGATTTACATCTCATGATGTAGTTGCAAAGCTTCGAGGAATACTTAAAACTAAAAAAATTGGTCACACAGGCACACTTGACCCTGATGCGGTCGGGGTGCTTCCTGTGTGTATCGGTAAGGCTACAAAGCTGTGTGACCTTATAACTGACTGGGGAAAGACTTATGAGGCTGTAATGCTTCTTGGCACAACGACAGATACTCTTGATATATCAGGGAAAATTGTTGCCCAGTCAGAGGTTAATGTGAGTGAAGTGGATGTCCTTAAAGCATGTAATGAATTCATAGGTGAGTATGAGCAGATACCGCCTATGTATTCAGCTTTAAAGTATAATGGACAGAAGCTTTATGAGCTTGCAAGAAAAGGTATTGAGATTGAAAGAAAACCAAGAACTGTCCATATTAATACATTAAGGGTGAATGATATCAATCTTTCAGATAAACAGAAAACAGTTACTATTACTGTTGATTGCTCAAAGGGAACTTATATCAGGTCTTTGTGTGACGACATTGGCAGAAAACTTGGATGCGGAGCGTGTATGATGAAGCTGACAAGAACCCGTGTCGGGGATTTCAGACTAGATGATACCCTTACACTCAATCAGATATCAGCTCTTGTATTAAAGGGCGAGATTGAGCAGAGAATGGTTGATATTGACAATATATTTAAAGATTATCCTGAGATAACATTTGCAGAAGAAATAGACAGATATCTGCATAATGGCAATAAGATTTCAGGTGATAATATACCTGATGATATCCGAGCTGTTGATAATGAGCGGTACAGAGTGTATGATTCAGCTAAGGACTTTATTGGTATATATGAATTAAGAGAAGAAGTACTTTATCCGGTTAAGATATTTTACGAAGACAACAAGTAAAGGGGCGTGATCATCTTTGGAATATATTCATGGTACAGATGATTTTCAATTGAATAAATGCAGTGCTGTTACTCTGGGAAAGTTTGATGGGATACATACCGGACATCAGAAGCTGATTGAAATTGTAAGACAGAAAGCAGATAAAGAGAATCTTTTAGCAGTTTTGTTTACATTTGACAGTATTCCACTTTCTATATGTCCACAGAGATACCAGCATTTCATATCTACAAGCAATGAAAGGCGTATACTGTGTGAGAAATTTGGCATTGACGTCGAGATTGAATATCCTTTTACAGATGATTTCATGCATATGGAGCCTGAAGATTTTATACGCAGGATTCTTATTGACAAGCTGCATGCAAAATATGTTGTTGTGGGAACTGATTACAGATTTGGCAAGGATAGGGCTGGAGATGCGGCAATGCTTGTGGAGGAAGGTGAGAAACTGGGCTTCACAACTATTATTGTTGAAAAAGAAAAGTATCAGGATAAGGAAATCAGCAGTACATATATAAGGGAAGAGCTTAAGCTTGGTCATATGGAAACTGTTAATGTCCTTCTTAACAGGCCTTTCAATGTGACAGGTATTGTTTCTCTGGGAAACCAGCTGGGACGAAAGATAGATTTTCCTACAATTAATATTTATCCGACAGAGTACAAGCTTCTGCCTCCTAACGGAGTATATGCAACGCAGACAACTGTTGATGGAGAAAAATACTATGGCGTTACTAACTTAGGAACCAAACCTACCGTAAGTGATGCACCGGAGATTAGTGTTGAAACATTTCTTTTTGATTTTGAGAAGGATGTGTATGGCAAGAAGGTTGATGTTGAATTTATGCATTTTATCAGACCAGAGATGAAGTTTGAAGATGTAGAAGGATTGAAAAAGCAGATAGCAGCAGATTCAGATTTTGCAAGAAATATGTTTCTTATTGGATAATTAGTGCTTGCAAAGGACAAACTGCTGTGTTACAATAACCAAGTATGAGCCGTTACCCAGCTATAGGACACTCCGACCTGAAGCTTAGTAACAGGAGATTAATAATTAGGAGGAATCAGACATGATATCTAAGGAAAAGAAAGCAGAAATCATTGCTACTTATGGAAGAAAGCCAGGAGACACAGGTTCTCCAGAAGTTCAGGTAGCTATCTTAACAGAAAGAATTGCTGAGTTAACAGAACATCTTAAGGTTAACCAGAAGGATCACCACTCAAGAAGAGGTCTTCTTAAGATGGTTGGTAAGAGAAGAGCTTTACTTGCTTATCTTAAGGATACAGATATTGAATCTTACAGAAATCTTATTGAGCGTTTAGGCTTAAGAAAGTAATTAATCAGGGCGGAGTGTATAACTCCGCCCTATTGCGTTGTTAATGGCAGAAGGGATACCCCGAGACCACTGAAATGTATATCATGAAAGTGGATTCATGGTGTGTTTTTCAGTTGTTTCGGACCTTCTGTTAAATATATTATTCATGGAAGGAGTTCATATGTTTAAACAGTATGAAATGGAACTCGCCGGAAGAACTTTAAGAGTTGATATCGGCAGAGTGTGTGCACAGGCTAATGGTGCTGCATTAATGCATTATGGTGATACTGTTGTTCTTTCAACAGCAACAGCATCTAAAGAACCAAGAGAAGGAATTGATTTCTTCCCATTAAGCGTTGAATATGAAGAGAAAATGTATGCAGCAGGAAAGATTCCTGGCGGATTTAACAAGAGAGAGGGTAAGGCGTCTGAGAATGCTATCCTTACATCAAGAGTTATCGACAGACCTATGAGACCATTATTCCCTAAGGACTATCGTAATGATGTTACTCTTAATAACATGGTTATGTCAGTTGATGAGGAATGTAGACCAGAATTACTTGCTATGATTGGTTCTGCTATTGCTACATCTATTTCAGATATTCCATTTGATGGACCATGTGCTACAACACAGATTGGTATGATTGATGGAGAATTCATTGTTAACCCATCTCAGGCACAGTGGCAGGATGGAGATCTTCAGCTTACAGTTGCTTCAACTAAGCAGAAGGTTATCATGATTGAAGCAGGAGCTAATGAAATTCCAGAAGATAAGATGATTGAGGCTATATATAAGGCTCATGATATCAACCAGACAATCATTGCATTTATTGATAAGATTGTTGCTGAGGTTGGTAAGGAAAAGCATTCTTATGTAAGCTGTGCTGTTCCTGCAGAGATGTTTGAGGCTATGAAGCAGGTTGTATCTCCAGAAGAGATGGAGGTTGCTGTATTCACAGATGACAAGCAGACAAGAGAGAAGAATATTGATGCTGTAACTGAGAAGATGAAGGAAGCATTTGCAGATAACGAGGAATGGCTTGCAGTTCTTGGTGAGGCTGTTTATCAGTACCAGAAGAAGACTGTTCGTAAGATGATCTTAAAGGATCATAAGAGACCGGACGGAAGAGCTATTAACCAGATCAGACCACTTGCTGCTGAGGTTGATATTATTCCTAGAGTTCATGGTTCTGCAATGTTTACAAGAGGACAGACACAGATATGTGATGTTGTTACTCTTGCACCTTTATCAGAGGCACAGAAGGTTGATGGTCTTGATGAGAATGTAACTACTAAGAGATACATACATCACTATAATTTCCCTTCATACTCTGTAGGTGAGACTAAGCCATCAAGAGGACCAGGACGTCGTGAAATCGGACATGGAGCATTAGCTGAGAAGGCACTTGTTCCTGTTCTTCCATCAGAGGAAGAGTTCCCATATGCAATCCGTGCCGTTTCTGAGACATTTGAATCTAATGGTTCTACATCAATGGCTTCAACATGTGCATCTTGTATGT